>Ga0315281_10001099_pt1 | contig 39644 bp, 46 predicted proteins | sample YL17G07_0_MG_FD_204540 | JGI IMG/M metagenome (GOLD analysis project Ga0315281, IMG submission 204540) | Sediment microbial communities from Yellowstone Lake, YNP, Wyoming, USA - YL17G07_0 | ecosystem: Environmental > Aquatic > Freshwater > Lake > Sediment | place: USA: Wyoming | collected...
AGTCGTTGGCAATCAAGGCGGACCTCTCAACAGAAAGTGGCTCGGCACTACTGAAGTCTGTGGCAAAAATCAGCGCCAACGGAGATAATGCTTTGGCTGATGCGGTAATGGATTGTTTTAATCTAGTCGGGGATGGCGGCAACGTCACTATCACCGAAGTGAGCGGACCAAGCACTTACGAGGTTGAGCGTATCGAAGGTTACCCTATCACCGGTATGGGTTATGAGGACAGCTGTGGCAAGTACGCGAGCAAGTTCATAAATGATCCCGCGGGGCAACGAATTCTATTGGAGAAGCCTATCTTTGTCATCTACCACGGGAAGTTGACTGAGATTCAGACCCTGACTATGCTCATGGAGAAGATCGGCGCCGCCTGGCAGGACCCTTCCCGCGAGGAAACCTTTCGCCACAACGTCATCCTGGTCGCTACCGGATTCTCAGAAGGGGTTGTGGCTCAGCTCGCATTTAACTTCGTAGAACAAACCAGTATCAACGTGGTACCCTTACTGGCTCCTATCAGCCCCGTTCCTGGCGGTCAACTGGGGCTTCTTGAGGACTTATGTGCGGTCACCGGTTCCAAGCTTTTTGATCCGCTTTCTTCTCCTCTTGATCAAGCTGAGCTTTCTGAACTTGGTACTTGCGCCAAGGCCTTCGAGATGAGTCGTTTCCGAACCACTATTTTTTCCGAGGAAGGTGACAAGATGGCGACCGATGCAGAGACCGGCGCCGAAATATTGGGCGATCCCCCGAATATGCTCAATGTTCTGGAGCGGGTCCAGATGTTGGAGAAACAAGCGGAGCAGAGCGCTGGCGACCTCGATAAGAGTTATATCAACGAGCGCATCGGCAAACTCACGGGCGGCATCGCCCGCCTCAAGGTTGTTGGTTCTTCAAGCGGGGAGATGCGGGAGCGCAGAGACCGCGCCGAGGACGCCATCTGCGCCGTTCGCGGCGCCATTAATCATGGCTGCCTCCCCGGTGGTGGCTGGACCTTGATGAGGGTCGCGAATGACCTGATGAAACTAGAAGACCAGGTGGTTTCTCAGGTTCTGTGTAAGGCCTTGATGGCTCCAGTTCAGAAGCTGTTCAGTAACGCCGGCTTTGGTAACAGCGAGGCCCAGACCATCGTTGAGACCGTGGCCACGGCCATCGTTAACAGTGCCCCTCCGGTGGTCTACGATGCCCTGGATTCGAAGTTTGTATCACCAATTGAGGGCGGCATCCTAGATTCGCTACCAGCCGTCCTCGAGGCGCTAAGGAACTCCTTGAGCATTGCCAGCCTCCTAGGTACTCTGGGCGGAACTATAGTCTATAAACGCGATCATGAACATGATCGTAGCGAAGCCAGAGAGAATGCTTCTTGGTTGCGTGATTCTGAGGAATTTGAGGTTGATGAACGAGGAATGTGATGCCGAAGTTTACTCTCGTCTGCGACAGCCATAAAACTCGAGAAACTCGGGTGGTGATTCGAGCCAGCGCCACCGATCTGATCAGTATTTTGTGCCCAGTTTGTAAGCATCCAATGGCACGAGATATAAAACCAGCTTCTTCGCGCATCTTAGAAACACTAGATAGCGGGTTGATGTCTAGACGGGTGGAACGACCAGCAGATGCCGAGCGGCTATTTAAAGAAAGGGCAGATGCGGACAATAAAGCCAAGGGCTTCTGACGCTATCATAAACCATGCCCGCTTTTCGCCTTTCTAGATTAGCAATCAAGAATTTCCGGTCTTTTAAGGAGGAATCGGAAATATATTTTCAGCCACATGGTATGACCTTAATCCGAGGTGTCAATTTAGACACAGGTGGTTCTTCCTATGCTGGAAAATCATCTATTCCGGTGGCTATTGCTATGGCTCTTGGTTTTTCTCCGTTTTCTATCAAGGACCAAAAAACGTGGGGCACTGACGGTGCCATGAGTGTGACTCTTGATATCGAAACCGACGGGGGCATCTGGACGGTTCGACGTGGTGACAAGACCTCTCTAAAACCACCAACTGGGGAGACTATTACCGGAGTCTCTGCTGTGGATGCCAAGCTACGTCAAATCGTAGGCTTGGACCCGGAGGTCCTCGGCGCCCTCACCTATCGTCGTCAATTTGACCGCGGCCTCTTTTTGAAGAAGACCGACCTAGAGAAAAAGGATTTTCTGTGCAAAGTTATGCCCACTTTGGCTTTGATTGAGTCCGCGATCGAGAAGGGGGCGGAAGAAATCAAATTACAGGAGGCTCGTACGGTCGAAAATTCTGTTGTTTTAAGTCAATATGAGAGCCAGCTCCGTAGTTTTCCGGAATCAGATCTGGTCCAGGTTGATACACATTGTATTGAAGAGGGGGTCGGCCTCTATAGAAGTCAAGAGGCCGAGCTAGTAGAAAATGTTAAAATTCAGGAAAAATTAATTAAAGAACTTGAAGACAGCATGGCTTTGACCAAAGTTCAGGTTGCGGTTCAATACCAAGCAAAGATAGAAGAGGCAGGGGCTGCAGTCAATCGCAGTCTTGATGCGATGAAAAATTTTCAGACTACACCCCAGGCCGTAGATTCTACGGCACTTAATAATGCTCTCGCCAAACTTGAGGAGGCTCAACGTCGGCATCGTAAAATTATAGATACAGAAGCCGAGCGCCTGCGTTTGTTTGAATCGGAGCGCCGTGACTTGGAGAAAATGGTATCGGAATTGAGAACCTCGGCCTCTTCGGTTGGGCGCCTAAATGGTTCTTTATTGGAAAAGAAAAAAGCTCTTCATAAAGCAAAGATGAATATCTGTCCCACCTGCAATCAGCCTTGGGTTGAGGCCTGGAACGATACTCGACTCTGGGAGCATGAGATAGAAAAAATACAAACGGAAGTGAATGAAGCCACCAGGGCGGCAGAGGAATTACCTCTATTTGTTGCGAAACTTTCCTCTTTGAGGTTTGCGCCAGAAATTAAAATTACCAGGTTCCAGGAAATAGTTACGCAGCTCACGGGCGTTGTCAGAGCCGAAGAAGTACGAGTTGAAAATGAGATTCAGAATCTACGATCCCAGCTTCAACAGCGACTGACGGAGGCTATGTTTGCCCTCTCCTCTGTCCAGGCTGAGGTTCATGCCGCAGAGACCGAGGCCGTAGACGGAATGGACCGGGATTTGCGCAATAGTCGTCTCAAGCTTCAGGAGCTTTATGGATCTCTACATACCATCAGGGCTTCTCTTGGTATGGCGGAATTGACCCTTAAGTCCACTCGTCTGGAAAATGAGGTGCGCGGGCATGAGAGCGAACAACGCCATGATATGCGTCTTCAAATTCAAGATAAGATCGATGCTGCACTGACGATGAAGACAGAGACCGATTCCGCTCTTGCTGCTGAGAAGGACTTTTTGGATTTAATTGGCACTCGCGGATTTCTTGGATCCATCTTCGATGAGATCCTGTCAGAAATAACGGATGAGACAAACGCTATCTTGGGTTCAGTTGCAAATACTGCCCACGTTACCTTGCATTTTAGCTCAGAGTCGCTTACCCTGAAGGGGGTGTCGCGCAAGGAGATTAAACCGATAGTCACTATCGGAGGGTTTATCGCCAATCTAGAGTCGGGGCCGAGTGGGGGCATGGCCACCTCCATCAATCTCGCTGTTGACCTTGCTGTCGCTAATGTTGTTAGCCGTAGGACCAATTCATGGCCTGGATGGATGATTCTGGACGAGAGTTTTGATGGTTTAGATCAGCCTTCACGAGAAACTTGTTTTGAGATGCTGAAGTTACACGCAGCTAATCGACTTCTTATGGTTGTTGATCACGCCTCTGAGACCAAAGAGCTGTTCTCGAATCATATAGATATAGAGTTCAAGGATGGTCGCTCGCGTATCCTGCCTTCAGGTGATACGTGAAACTCACTGCCGCGGATCTTCAGTTCTTAGTCGATGATGCACGACGCAGATTTATAGAAATGCCAGCCTTGGTCCTGATATCTGGCAATCGTCGCCTTCTTACCGAAGGCGAACGTATGGCGATATGCTTCTTTACTGCCAGCGCCACAGTCTGGCGTCGCCATGGTTTTATTTCCGAGGAAATGATTGATGACGTAGATCCCGAGCTAGAACGCCCTAGTTCGGAGACAATGACCGATGGCGCAGAGTAGTTGCTATAGTACTTTTACACTCGCAGGGAGAACGAAAAAATGGCACGAGGCAGGCCCAAGAAGAACCCTTTTGATGATTTGGATGTTGATTATAAAACTCTGATCGAAAATGGGTCAGATGATGAGATTCGCAGAAAGATTTCTGATGTAGCTTTAGCTGAATCAGAAAATCAGGAGTTAAGGAAGGCTGATCAGGATCTTCAAGAAAAGACTGAGTCGGCGAGATTCGCTGGCGAAAGTTATAAAGAGAATTCTAGGCACAATAAATTGCGTATTAATTATGCGAGGTTTTTGCTCCAGAGCCGTGGCAAACTGTAGTATTATGAGGGATCTATCTGGAATGGTTTTTGGGCGATTAAATGTAATAGGAATTGCTCCAAAAAATCGTAACAGCCGGTCTTTGTTTTGGTTTTGTAGATGTAAGTGTGGAATAACGAAGGCGGTCCCGTCATCATCTTTGGTTAAGGGGGCGTCCAAAAGTTGCGGTTGCTTGCGCAAAGAAATGAATGCAGCTAAACCAAAGGCTCCAGAAGGACAAAAGGCATTCAATAAATGCTTTGGAGGGTATAGGGCCAGTGCCAAAAGGAAGGGTATCGGCTTCCTTTTAAATAGGAGCGAATTTATAGCTTTATTAGGAATGCCGTGTCATTACTGCGGAGCCCAGCCAACCGAAAGGAATGTCTCCGTTCAAAATCATGGACTTCCAAAGCGTGATACCTGCGTAAGAAATGGAATAGATAGGATCAAGAATGAGGATGGGTACACATTGGGTAATAGCGTTGCTTGCTGTCGCAGCTGCAATGTAGCGAAAAATGATAGATCGTTCGAAGACTTTTCCTATTGGATCGGTATGGTATATAGGAATCTAAGTCATTTGACTTCGAAGTAAGTTTTTAGTAGAGTAGCTTCACACCCGTTGTATGGAGGTAATATGGCGACCAAGTCCCAGTACAAGACCCGCAAGGCAGAGCGTCTTCACGGACGAACGATGGAACAGAGAGAGAACATGCCCTGGTTTTATACCATGGTTATGAAAGATTTTGGATTACGCGAGATGGAGCAGGCAGAAGCGGCACGTCGGGCACCACTTAGTACAGATCCGAATGTTCCTTGGGGTAATGTCAGGGCTCGCCGGGCTGCAGCTGAGGAAGAGCGTCAGTTTGAAGCCATGGAACAAGCGAAGTAGAGTTAATATTTAGCAAATCGCCAAGGGCCGGAGTTCGATTATGGACTCCGGCCATTTTCTTTTTTTTGGAGTATCGTGAAAGTTCTGGCTTTAGATATTTCTACCAATGCAGGGTGGGCGCTTCTTGAAAAAGAGGAACACGGCATGGCGCTTCTAGGTCCCCACGGATTGATCAAAAAAGAGAAGAGGGCTACAGAATACGGTAAATATCCGCGCAGCTATCGCCTGGCCGCTAAGGCAATCGCAGATCGACTCATTTTTTTGGTGCAAACTCATCGTCCGGATGTAGTAGTGATCGAAGAGACTAACCAGGGGAAGAATCGGTATACGCAGAAATTGCTAGAGTGGATTCATCTTTATGTGCAGCTGGCATGGGATAGTAACGATGTTGGCTGGGTGATAGAGGGTCCCAGCGACGATCCCCCGGGATTCAATAGGAATATGGCCTGGGTCCAGCCCGACCTTGTCTATATCTCAACAGGTACTTGGAAACAGGTACTTGGATTAAAAAAACCTAAGGATGCCAAGAAAAATGACCAGCTCCTGAAATTGGCCAAATCAGCTGCCCTTGCCAGATTTGACGAAGGTACTCAGGGGTATCGTCGGATCCTAAATGAAGGTAAGCGGCGTCTTGGTATCAAAGGCAAATGGAACAAGAAGATGTTGGCTGTAAACTATGTGAATGCAGCTTACGATTTGAACTGGAAACTTAAAGACAACGATGTCGCCGAGGCGATCTGCCTCGGTCTTGCGTTTATTGACGGTGCCTCGCATTGCGATGGCAACCCTTCAGGGAAAGAAATAGAATGAATACTAATGAAACTCCGGCCCAGGAGTTCGTCTACTATCGATCGTATTCACGTTGGGTAGAGGAGAAAGGACGTAGAGAAACATGGTCGGAATCTGTGCAGCGTTATTTTGATTTCATGCAAGCCAAGTTTGAGACTAAAGTTCCGAAAAAAGTCTGGAACATTTCCAAACAGGCTGTTGTCGATATGGAGGTTATGCCTTCTATGCGTGCCCTGTGGGGTGCAGGCCCAGCTCTCGAACAAAATAATATAATCGGCTACAACTGTGCTTGCGTCGCCTTCAGTGATCTCCAGGCCGTGGTTGAGTTATTCTATATTTTGATGTGCGGCACCGGAGTCGGATTTACGATTGAATCTGAGTATATATCCAAGATGCCTGTAGTGGCCCGCCCTACTGGTATCGGCCGCGGAATTCACGTCGTTGGCGATAGTCGTGAAGGATGGGCAACAGCACTTAAGGTCGGGCTCGAAGCATGGTTTGAAGGAGACGATCTAGAGTTTGATTTTAGTCGCGTTCGTCCTCGCGGTGCTCGGCTTAAGACCATGGGCGGTAGAGCCTCTGGTCCAGCCCCCTTAAAGAAGCTTTTGGATTTTGCCAAAGGAATCATCTTGTCTGCTCAAGATCGCAGGCTTACTAGCGTAGAGTGGTTAGATATCGGGAACATGGTTGGCGAGGTTGTTGTTGTTGGTGGTGTTCGCCGTTCGTCGGAGATCACCTTCTCAGATTTGGACGATGAGGGCCTACGCCACGCCAAAGACTATAGCCGAGGACCTGTCCCGCAACACCGTGGCATGAGCAATAACAGCGTTGCCTATTTTGGGCGCCCGGACATGGTTACATTCCTGCGTGAGTGGGCGGCGCTGGCCGCATCTGGATCTGGGGAGCGGGGTATCTACAACGTTAAGGCCGCCATGGAGGCTAGTCCTCGGCGTACAGTGACAAAATTCAATAAGTCATGGGAGGAACTAGGTCGTCATCTTCGCACTAACCCCTGTGGAGAGATCAATTTGCTCGTCCATAATGGTGGTGAATTCTGCAATCTCACCGAGGTGGTGGTCAGGGCCTACGATACATTCGCCACGCTTCAGGAAAAGGTGAAGACAGCAGTTTGGCTTGGCGCCATGCAGGCCTGTCTCACTGATTTTCCTTTCCTGCGTCCCGGCTTCAAGGAAACATGCGAAGAGGAACGACTCCTGGGCGTGTCTTTAACTGGTCAGATGGATAATCCCAAACTCATGACCGCGGATCGCCTTGCCGACTTAAAAGAGGTCGCCATTCGTGAATGTAGGAAAGCGTGCAAACACCTGGGTATTAACATGTCAGCGGCAATCACTACAGGAAAACCGTCAGGAACCGTCTCACAACGCGTTAATTGTGCCTCCGGTGCCCATCCCCGGCATTCACGTTGGTACATCCGCAGATATCGGATCAATGCGACAGATCCCCTCTACAAGATGATGCGAGATCAGGGGATCAAGTTTAGTCCCGAGAATGGTCAGGGTCCAAAGGACGTCGAACGCCGTCGCGCAGAGTTGGAAACCAAAGGCCGATCGCCTCAGGAGAGACAGGCCTTAGTCCCAGATTGGACGCCTGAATCAGTTACGACCTGGGTCGTTGAATTTCCAGAGGCAGCACCTGCCAAAGCTCTGACCAGGCATAATCTGTCTGCGATTGAGATGTTGGAATGGTATCTAAAACTCAAGAAAAATTGGTGTGAGCACAATCAGTCAATTACGATCTATGTGAGAGATTCGGAATGGCTCCAGGTGGGAGCCTGGGTCTATGATCATTTTGATGAAATTTCTGGTGTCTCATTTCTACCCTTCGATGGCGGAAAATACGAACAGGCTCCTTACGAAGATATTACCGAGGAGGAGTACAAACGCCGGGCCAAAGAGTTCCCAAAGATAGATTATGGGGAATTAGGTCGATACGAACAAGAGGACAATACTACCGGGGCTCAGATGTTAGCCTGTAGTTCAGGTGGATGTGAATTGATCTAGATCTCGCGCTATAGTAAATCTTAAGATGACCTTTAAGTTTGGCGATGAAGATGGCGATACCATGGACGGCTTTGGGACCGAAGAGTCGAACACGGTAGATTCATCTCATGTTTCAGAGCCAGAGGGGCCAGTACCGGGCTATATTCCAGAAGAGGAACAAGGAGGCAAATCGCTGGAGAGTGTCGACCAGTACCTCCAAGGACCAACTCCAGAAGTTGAGGAGGAATATGAGGCCGTCATGGCTCAGGTCGATCGTCGGATGAAAGTCGCCCAATATTTTCGCATGGTTCTAGATAATTCGATGTTTGATGACGGAACACCCGAGGCTAAAATAGCCGAATCTAGGGTCCGGAAGTATGTGCGCGAAGAGCTGGAAGTTTTATTCGGCATGAGGCAGGTGCAAAGTCACCGGCCGGCACCCGCTCAATTTACTGACGAAGAGGTACAAATTCTTAAGGAGTTGATTGTTAGGCTTAAAAAGCCGGCGGTAGCAACTCCTCAGTTTAAGCCTATCGGAGTCAGTCCAAGGGCGTCGGTGCCGTCTCAGCCTTTGATCGTTGCCAAAACCAAGCCTATGGTACAAGTTCAGGCACCCAAACCTGCTCAGCCCGCTGGGACTACAAAACCGACGGTGCGCCAGAATGTGGTAGATCCTCGTATCCCCAAGCAATACCAGGACGACGACACTGCCAGGGTTATAAACGGTAAAGTCTACATACAGGCTAGAAGTGAAGACGGCGACCTTCTTTGGTCTAAGGATAAGCGCACGAACAAGACGCAGCCGATTATGAAGGATGTAACACCGGTCGCGCGCCCAACTGGGACCCAACCGCTGCCTATGCCTTCGATCGCACAAACTAATCAGATAGAAACTCAACGGGCGGGCGAACAGCTTCAGATCATGGAACGTATGGCAGCAACCAACCCGGGTATGCGAAGTGTCGCAGGCGGGTTGGTATATTCACTCAAACAAGATGGAGATTAAAAAATGGGAAACGGTATGGAACGAAATTTGTCGCTGCGCAAGAAGGCGGCTAATGCCATGGAGCGCTTGGACGTTCTCGAGAGTCAAGTCGAGGATGTGCAGAAAACCATTCAGCAACTGGCGATGGCAATGAACAATGCCTTGAATCAGAGTAGTCAGCAAGTGGCTGAACTGAGAGAAACTCTCGACGCCGTCGTGGGACTGGTTGGTCTCGGTGCGGTGCAGTCTTCTCTTGAAGAGAGTCGACTGGCACGAATGATTGCAGCCGCGGAAGAGACCAAGGCAAACATTGCCAAGGCTCTTGAAGAAGGAAAGATGGTCAAAACCGACAAGATCAGCGGCAAGAGTCTGATCATCGGCCGTGAGTTCCGTGCCGATGGAACGGAGATTCCCCCGGGGTTTGCCGCCATTCAGCTCGTGCAAGTTAAAGACGACTATCGAATCAAGCTCCTGGATCAAGCTCCTGGATTTACTATGGCGACTGAAGCCGGTGGCAAATTTGAGGTCATGGATGTCTACGAGCCAGTGGACAAACCTGCGGTTGCTGCTGCACCTGTGGAGGCCGCTAAGGAAGAGACCTCAGTTGTAGACGCCACCTCTCCCGCACCAGACACCGCACCGGCGGGGGTGTAAATGGCAGCCGGGGCCCGCCGCGCCAGGGTCCCTAAGGGGCCGCGGATCGTTACTCTCGATATCGAGACGGCGCCGTTGCAAAGTTATCACTGGGGTTTATGGGACCAGACCATAAATTTAAATCAAATATGTGTCGAATGGACAATCCTCTCTTTCTCTGCCAAATGGTTGAGCGAGAAGAAAGTTATGTACCATCATACCGGTGGCCATGGAGTCGATAAAGTCCGAGATGATAAAAAACTGCTCCAAAAGCTATGGGAGATCCTGGATGAAGCAGACATTGTTGTAGCTCAAAACGGGCAACAGTTTGATGTGAAGAAACTAAACGCTCGTATGTTGATGACGAATATGAAGCCTTATTCGCCCATTCGCATCATCGATACGATGCTTTCAGCTAAACGACATTTTGCCTTTACTAGCAACAAGCTAGCTTGGTTGTCCGAACACCTTACCTCAGCAAAGAAATCTGAGCATAAGCTATTTCCGGGTTTCGAACTATGGGCCGAGTGTCTCAAAGACAATAAGAAAGCTTGGGCTGAAATGGGAAAGTACAATCGTATAGACGTAATAGCTACGGAGCAGCTATATCTCAAACTCAGGCCATGGATTCTTGGCCATCCTAATGTAGGTGTTTACAGTAGCAATGAAGAAATTGTTTGCCCTAAATGTGGAAGCACTGAAGTTCAAAGTAGAGGTCGTGCTTATACCCAAATTGGAGAATACAATAGGTTTCAATGTAAGTCCTGCGGCGGATGGGCTCGTTCACGTCAGCTCACGAATTCCAAAGCCAAACGCGACGGTCTGTTGAGTAACTAATGCGAACAAAGGAGGAGGTATCGGCTTATAACAGGTCCTATCGACTCCTTTATAAGGAAAGAATCGATGCCCAAATAAAAGCTTGGCACGATGCTCATCCAGAAAGCTCTAAACACTCTAAACAAGCTTGGCATCACGCTAACAAGAAAAAAGAAAATACATGGCAAATAGCTTATAATAAACACAAATACAAAACAGATCCGGACTTTAGACTTACAACTCTATTAAGGAAGAGGCTAGGAAAAGCCCTTAAGGGTGGCTATAAGTCAGGCTCCGCTGTCAAGTCTTTGGGTTGTACCATTCCTGAACTACGCGTTCGCTTTGAATCCCTGTTCCAACCAGGGATGACCTGGGAAAATCATGGCCAGTGGCATATCGATCATATTCGTCCATTGGCTAGCTTCGATCTCCAAGACCCGCTACAGTTAGCTCAAGCCTGTAATTTCTCAAACCTCCAGCCCCTGTGGGCTACCGAAAATCTCAGTAAGGGCTCTAGATGAAAGCGAAGGAGCCACTTAGCGAGGAGGAGATCAGCCGCCGCCTCGCGGAAGAGGATGATTTCGTCAATCTATCTAAATTTGACTACTCCATCGAATCTCTCCTCAAGAGATATCCGGATGGCGCCCCCGACAGGTTTATTGCCAAGGGGCTGTGTATCCCTGAAGAGCAAGTGGAGTCGATCTACCGGAATGTGGTGGTAAAACTACGCTCGCTCATGAAGGTCGAAGATGAAGAAGATTGAACCCCAGTGTAAACATCATAGACTCCACTTCGAAGCCGGAGGTTATCATGTGGTCTGTACTGATTGCAAGTACACATGGTCAGCCGTCGGACACTGCCCACTACGTCTCATCACTGATCCCACCGCCCGCGCCCAAAATCTGACTGAACAAGATCGCCGCCTCGACCCTAACAAGCCTTAGGAGTTGAGGCGGCAGCGATGACAGTTAACGCAAATGATTCGGCACTTTGCTATTTCTTTTAGAATCTTCTCCTTTGAAGCTCTTCGGACTAAGAGTTCTGATACGGATTTTACTTTGAAGCTTGGATCTAAATGATCAAAATCCATTTGCCATGTTTCGAATTGGCTCAAGCAAATTGGACAAGGAGAAGTCTTGAGGCCTTCTACCCACAACTGGAGCTTGCGCACTCGGGACTGATCCAGTCCAGGTGTCTTTGTATTATTTTCGATACGTCTCTTCCTGGTTCGTGTTCGATGACAACAAGAGCAGACCACCTCGCACTTGGAAATCTCCTCTTTTATATATTTTAAAGAATACCCTAGGCGTCTTAAATGTGACACTTTATTTCTTTTTGTATTGCCCGGTAGGTGATCAAAATCCATAGCCAGTGGCGGGAACCTAAGTCCACAGTCTGTACACGGACGATCTTTGGCGGCGTCGATCACCGCATCTCTCTGAGGCCTTGTTTTTTCTGCGGCCTCTCTACATAGCCGTCGATTTCGGTCGCGGTTCTCGGAGACCCACCTTTTGTGATTAGTGTATCTGGTATCTTTTCTAAGGCGACTATAGATAGAAACGCATTTTTTGCACTTTCCGGTCTTTTTTGGGTGCCCATAGAAATTAAGCTCCGGCTGTGCTATATTACAAGTTAAACAAGTGATCATACGCAATAAGATTGAGTCTCTTTTCGAATTTTATATCTCTGTTACATCATTAAACAAAAATTTCGTGGATAAACATGAGTAAATTCAGTAACTTGCGTAACTTTTGCTCGCCACACGTCCACCAAGATTCCCTAGACTCCGCTTCTACGCCAGAGGCTTTCGCTAGACGCGAGCTTGAACTAGGTACCGGAGCACTCGTGGTTACGGACCACGGCACCATGAAAGCGACCCGCAAGGTCTACGACCTCGCCCGCAAGGACAAGCGCTTCAAGGGCCGTCTGACACCAATTCTTGGAATTGAAGCTTACTTCCGTGACGACGATTGTCCTATCTTTGCCGCCGCCGGCATACCCAAGAACAAGGACGGAAAGTACGTCGACCACTTCAAATATGGGCACGTGACTCTTCACTTCTGCGACGAAGCCGCTTACAAAGTTGGCTCACGTCTACTATCGGCCGCCGACTCTCGAGCGGAGAAACATGGCTCAGAGAGGAAGCCTCTGTTTGGATGGAAGGAATTGGAGGAACTCGGGGCCCAGAACGTGACTATCACCAGCGGATGCCTTATTGGTATGGTTCAGCGCCACGTTTTCGAGCATGGCCGCTACGATCTCGCTGAGGCCTACTATTCTCGTCTCCGTAGCCTGGCTCGGCCTGGCCAGTTCTATGTTGAGGTTTTTCCTCATGTGTGCGACCGCGACTGGGACGCCTCCGTCAATATGAAGTTCGTCGATGGCACCGAGGAACGGTTTTCTCTTTGGAAGAGCCTGAAGACCGACAAGGCCCCAGGTGGAGTGAAGAAGAAGGAGGGCTACAAGGCGAAGGAGCTGGCCGACGCTTGGCGACGCAATCCCGAGGGTCATGGATGCCTGAGGGCGGTGATGGAGGATCGCAAATGGGTGGAGCGCGAGACGCCCAAGCAGATTCTCTCCGTAGAGATGAAGGAGGGTTTTATCCTCAATGAGTGCCGGCCCTGGGCGCCGGGTGGTGATATCCAGTACGGCTGCAATCAAGCGGTGATGGCCTTGGCGGCTAAATACGGCGACAAGATTCTCATCAGCGATGATAGCCACTTCGTCACCCCAGAGGAGAAAATAGTCCAGGACATCCGTCTCAGTCAGAACGGGAGCTGGCGCTTCGCCAATGCTCACTATAGGTTCTCCTCAGATGATGCGTGGAAGTATTTTCGAGACGTCCAGCATATTCCCGAGGTTGAGTTTGAGTCGTGGGTCGACAACAGTTACGAGTGGTTGGCTCGCTTTAAGGACTTCAAGTTCAGCGAGAGGAAGACTCTCCCCACGGGTTTCTATCCCCAGGACACCCTCCGACATACGATTCAGCTCATCAAGAAACACGGCCGCATGCTGAACACCCCCGAGTACCAACAACGTCTCAGGGCGGAGATCAACCTCCTACACTACAATGGGACGATGGACTTCTTGCCATATTTTTTCCCTTTTGAGGAGGTGGTCGACCTCTACACCAGGAACGGGCTAGTAACCGGTCCGGGTCGGGGGAGCGCCGCTGGTCTGCTGCTTTCCTATCTGTTGGGGATCACCCATGTAGAGCCATTGCGCTATGGCCTCAGCATGGACAGGTTTATGACCTTAGATCGTATCCAAACTGGTAAATACCCAGACATTGACCAAGACCTCGGAAGCAGGGATCTACTCACCAATCCAGAGACGGGCTGGCTGAAGAAGAGGTTCGGCGACTGCTATGCGCAGATCAGCGTCGATACCACACTGAAGCTACGCTCCGCGGTAAAAGATGTCGCCAGGTGGAAGCGCGCCGAGGACGGTAAAGGAGGCTTCGTCCCACCAGAAATAGAGGTACTGACGAGAAAGTTCATGGAACCCCCTATGGGGATCACCGACCTGGAATTCGTTTTTGGCTACAAGAAAGAGGGAGAGGACGTCTGGGTCAAGGGGAGTCAGGAGTATGACCCCGCCCTCCAGGAATACATCCGCCTCTTCCCCGAAGAGTGGAAGGAGGTCTCCAAGTGTCTGGGAATCACTAGGTCGGTTGGGCGGCATGCCTGCGGGTTTATAATTTCCGATGAACCTATCGCCAACTTTATCCCCTTAACTTCCGTCTCTGATGTTGTTGTCACTCAGTTCACCGCCCCTAGCGTAGAAGCCGCCGGAGGCCTGAAAATGGATTTTCTTCAGGTAAACAGTCTGAACGATATCAGTCAAACGATTCGCCTCATCCAAGATCGTCATGGAGGGACCGATCATGATTGGAGTGGTGCGCGTTCATGTGCTGAAGGGAAAGTTCCTAGCATCCGCATTGCCGGTCGCCAAGTCCCCTTGATCCGAGTTGTTCCTCATAATGGTCAGTTCTTGGATATCTGGGATCTCCCCGAAGACCAGCCGGTTTTCCGAGAAATATGTGAAGGCAAGACAGACACCGTCTTCCAGTTTGGTACTCCCGGAGCCAAAAAATGGTTGCGGCATTTTGATGCCGTACGTCATGTAGATGAAAAGGGACAGGCTCACAAGGGAATTGACTCTATCGAGACCCTAGCGGCCTTCACAGCTTTGGATAGACCCGGACCCTTAGACTATTGTCCACCTGGCGCTGGCCACAACATGTTGGTGGAGTTTGCTAACCGAGCCAAGGGCAGGGAAGCAATCGGAGGGTTCCCTATCTTGGATAAACTCTTCCCAGAAACTTATGGTGTTATCACCTACCAAGAACAAGTTCAGCGTGTGTTCCAGGAAATAGGGAAGACGACAGCGATCGAGGCCAATAATTTTCGTGTTCACGTCAGCAAGAAATTGATGAAAGAGGTTCAGGCCGATAAGGCAATCTTCATGAAGGGGGCTCCGGAGACGATCGGAGTCGACAATGCCGAGCTGTTATGGTCTTCCATGGAGACCTTCGCCCAGTACGCTTTCAATAAATCCCATGCTGTCTGCTACGTCATCATTGGTTATGCCTGTGCCTGGCTAAAACATCACTACCCATTGGAATGGTGGACCGCCGTTCTCTGTAACGCGGATAAGAAGGAGATTGATGAAGAGTTTTGGCCACATTGCGGTCACCTCATTAAAAATCCAGACATCAACAAGAGCACGAACATCTTCCAAATCGAAGAGGATGGTATACGCGCACCACTTTCTCTGTTGCAAGGAATTGGTCCGAAGGCTCAAGAGGAATTAGATGCGGGTAGGCCATTCAAAAACATAGAAGATTTCTGCCAGAAGGCGAAAGACAAGAAAACAAAGTCCACAATAGAGGCCGGCAAGGAAAAGAAAGGGCGTTCGGCTCTTCACCGGGGTATCGTCTACAAGCTTATCTGCTCTGGTGTCATGAGTAGTTTATTTCCGGCAGAAGAGGCGGCCCCGGAACAGCTGTATCTCTATGAACAGACTGTTGCTCGTATCAATTGTAAGAAAAACCCTGAGCCTGTAGACGAAAAATACAGCGCCTTGAATCCTGGCCAGAGATATCAGCTCAAGAAAGGTATCCTCACCGCTTATGGCGAGGACCTGCGTACCATCTTCGGGGATGCGAGAGCGGTAGGCGTCATCAAGACTCGAGACGGAAGATTTGACTATGCTTACCCGGCCAAGAATGGGAACCGGGAGATAATCCCCTTGGCCAGCGCTCAGGATTCAGCGGCGCTTCAGCAAGTATCCCCCCTTCCCAACGGCGGTATCCGTTGGGCCGTGGCCGCTTACGTCATTAGTGACGAGAGGGTCAGCTACCATGGATCTAAAAAGATGATGAAATTATTCCTGGATGTTCAGGGTCGTCGTCAGGAATTCATCAAATGGCCAAACAAAGACGGTGAGTTGCCATTGAAGTTCAGTTCCTCTATTACCGGAGCCTTGGTTATAGCGATCATCACCAGGTTTAGCGAAGGAAGAGACGCTACATTAGACGATGTGGTAGTGGTGCAAGAACCATTGAAATTTAAGGAGACAGAAGATGCAAGTGTCTAACCGTAGCCTCAATCAGATTCTCGCCGAGATGGCAAGCCAGACGCTGGTGGCCAATACCAGCCTCGACACCGTCAAAGTTGCTAACAAGGGTTCTATGGGTATTGCCATCGCCGATGCGGCGGCAAATATCAAAGTTCTCCGTCAGGAATATGCAACTAAGTTGAGTACCAGAGTTGTTACCATCTTCCTTTCTGGGCCGATTTCTTTACAGGAGACATTCGCAAAGCTTGCCGAGGAAGAGGGAGAGACACTTACAGTCGACTCTCAGGCTATCTATAAAAAAATGGCCACTGATGTTGAGCCTACGATCGGGGCCCAGCGTCAATTTGGTGGCACCCAGGCCAACCATCTTATCCGCAGTCTGGAAGAGGTCGCCCGCGCCGCTGGTGCCGAATTCTTGGCGGTTCCCCGATTGCAGGAGGTAATGACCGTGAATGACTTTGATGAACATGTACGCGTCATTCGAGACATGATCCGGACCCAAGTCGGTGACGATCTCAATCGAAGGGCTATAGAAGCTCGCATTATCGATCTGGCACTGGAGAAGCGCTATAGTGAAAAAGTTATCCCCGTAGTTGTTCTTGGGTCCTCTCCAGAGGAAGCCATACTACAGGAAAAGATATTCACCGGCAATGGAATAAAGGTAGCTCTAGGTCCTGATCAAATAGTGGATAAAGAGTTTGTACTCAGTACCTTCACGCAGATTAGAAAATATTTGAAGTCCACCAAGTAGTCCACCAAGTAGTCCACCAAGTAGTCCACCAAGTAGTCCACCAAGTAGTCCACCAAGTAGTCCACCAAGTAGTCTAACACTCAACCCATAGTATCAAGAGGAATAACACAATGTCTGAACCAAACATCCGCGACGCTTTCGGTAAACCCCGTGATGGTGCCGGCCTCAATATCATCAGCATCAGCCAGGACGAGTCCAAGACGGTTCGTATCATCCCCCCCATGAAGTCATTGAAGGAGAAAGGGGCCTACGGCGTCTACCACAAGCAACACTATGGGTACTCGGTACGTGATCCACGTGACGCGACCAAGACTCGGATGCGCCCCTTCCTCTGTGTGGAAGAGACGGACGAGAATGGCTTGACCAAGGTTTCGTGTCCCGAGTGTCGCAAGATCGAGGGCGTCAAGCAGAAGCAGAAGGATGACATTTCCTTGGAAGTTGAACGCTTGCGCACGCAGGGGATCGTCGGTGCCGAGGCCGAAGCCCAAGCTATGAAGGCTACAGAAAAGGCCACGGAGTGGCTCAAATCCCATAACCTTGATAAGAAGTGGTTCATTCCTGTCATGTGTGAGGATTTTACTTTCGGTCTTCTCAAGGTTCCACACGCAGCCAAGAAGGCGATTGATAAAGCTCGCAAGCAGTTGGCCGAGGACGAGAAGGCAGATATCTTCGATATTGACACGGGAGCCTGGGTGAAGATCACCAGGACGGGCACAGGTCGTACCACTGACTACACCGCTACTGTCGTCAAGGAAGCTGGCGTCTATGAGGGACGGAGGGTTACCTCTACCAAGCTGGCGCCACTCAGTGACGATCAGCTGACCAAAGCTCTGGAACTCCCGGATCCGAATGGGCCCAGTATCGTCAGGCACCTGACCATTGAGCAGGTTCGTATGCTGGCTACTGGAGGAGGCTCTCCCTTCGAAGTGGAGACCGTCTTGAACTTGGGTCAGCGTTCGGAAGAGCCCAAGGAGAGAGAAGAGGCTCCAGCTCCACGTTTGGCGCCAGTACCGGCCGCCAAGCCTATCCTAAGCCCTCAGGTTGCCGCTACGGCCTCAGTTTCGACCCAGGCAGCGCCTAAGGCGGCCCCGGCGCCGGCCATTGCTCCAGCGGCAGCTGCAGCGGCTGAGGATGATGAGGAGGCCCGTTTGGAGGCTCAACTTGCCGCAGCTCGCGCCAAGAAAGCAGCCGCTAAGATGGCAGCGGAGGCTAAGCCTGTTCAACTGCTCTCTCCCGAGGCGTTGGACGATATCAGCGACGATGACTTTGTTGCTCGATTCCCGCCCCCGGTACGATAGATCCAGCATCGGATAGTGGCGTAACCACCTGCCTCGGTACCGAGGTGGCAAACCCAGGAGGTAGACGATAGACCGCCGCCACCGCGTGGTCCCGGCGACACGGGACAATTTACTTGTACGCTATGGTGACAACCATGAATCTAACCTCTATACAATTACCTGATGGCACCGGCGGCATCAACGTCATTGAATTGCCGATGGCAGAAGTGTATCGCGCCGTATCACGAATCGATGAGATTGCGATCGTAAACCAGCACAAGGCGCCGGAGTTGATCGCTTGTTTTGCCAGAGCATTCGCTACTCTCACGGATTATATCGCAGTTGCTTCTGGGCAGGTAGTGAAGGCCAAAAACGCCCTCAGTCGTCGCACTGCCATCGTTCTCCTGGATGAAGTACCCCGCGTCCTCAGGGAGAAGGGCCTGCTATCTACACGAAGTCCTTCCGGCAGTGAGGATCAAAGGAATGCCGTCCTAGAAATGGATGCCGAATTCATCGTCGCCAGAGATCGCGTTCAACAGTTGGAAGCCTACTATGAGCTGCTTCGGGGTAAGCAAAAGGATATTGAACAAGCTTACTTGGCAGTGCGCAAAATTATTGGCGATAGCTATTCGGTACGGAATCTTGGATCCTCGTACCAAGAACAACGTCCAGAACCAAGAGCCGCTATGATACCAGCAGACAACGAAAGGCCCTGTCTGGCGCCTGTGCCAGAGAAGCCTGCACCATCAGGGCTTCGTGCCTCTTTCGGCCGAGCCCGAGAGTAATTCTGTACCACAGAGGAGATGATGATGGCAAAAAGCAAGACCAATTGGATGGCGAAACTAGCAACTCTAGAAGGTGCTCAAACTGAGCGTCGTGATATCCACTCCACCGTTATTCAGACGCCCAGCCCGTACCTAAACTTCGTTTTCGGCCGGGGTTGGGGTCTTCCTCTCGGATATTCAATGATTCTATACGGCCCTATGAAGGCCGGTAAATCTCTAATCAGTTACTTGCAAGCTGGTGGTGTTCATCGCGACTACGAGGATGGCTACGTCATCAAATTTAACACCGAGATGCGTGAGGGTCAGCTTGACGACAAGCTCGCTGCCCGTTGTGGTATAGACATGAACAGGTATATGGGCCTGAATGTGAACAGCCCCGATCTCATCTATGATCAGATCGAGAAACAGATCGCCGCCTGGTGTCAGGATGGGATGAACTTGAAGCTCATCATCATCGACTCCATGAATGCGGTCCAAGGTCGACGTGGCATGGATAGTGAATCCATCCTCAAGACCCAAATCGGGGATGTAGCTTTGACAAACAAAGAAGGGCTCAAGCGCATTCTCCCTATCCAACGCAAGTACGGATTTAGTTTGGTCCTAACCAGTCACGTCACACCCGAGATGGATCCAATCGAACAAAAGCGCGGCAACAAATTCAAGATGGGGGCTAGCATCGGCGTCCAGCACCACGCCGAGTACTTTATGTATGTGGAAAGGAATCCGAATAAGGAGGGCAAGACGGATATGCTTGGACGCGAACTAGTAGACGCCAGCGTTCAGGACTCTGCGAAGAAGTCGGAAATCACGGCCCAGAAAATCCGCTTCACGATGAAGGATTCTAGCTTCGGCACCAGGGGACGGAACGGGGAGTTTACCTGGGACCTAAACCGAGGGATGATCAACCAGCACGAGGAAGTCTTCTTGCTGGGCACGAGGCGTGGCATCATCCAACGTCCCAACAATGTCATGTATGTTTTTGACGATAAGCAGTGGAAGGGTGAAGGAGCCATGCTGTCGGCCTTGAAGGGAGATCCAGATCTTCAGGAGAAAGTACTCAGGGAGCTTCGCGCCCAAGATTTGGCGGGCAAGATGGTAGCCTACGACGCCGAGGATGCACAAGAGCATGCACCCGAAGAAGGCTAGTGTCGATCTAGGTCTTACACAAAGGCTCAGAGAGTACCTAGAAGCCTCGGGACTGAAATGGAAAGCGTCCAAGACCTCATACATTTTTGATTGCCCAAAATGTCGTAAAACAGACAAGCTCTGGATGTATCAATCTGATGGACGATTCGTCTGCTGGCATTGCGCGGAAATAGATGGATTCAAAGGTAGGCCAGAATATGCCCTATCAGAACTCCTGAATCTACCAGTTAGGTCTATACAAAAGGAACTTTACGGTAGCGAATCTCCTACAGTGGAGTTGTTTTTTGACTTCAAGCTCGAGAATTGGTGGAGTAATGACGAGTACCTCGAAGAAGTCCCGGACTTGAATCAGTTGCCGACAATTCTCTGGGGGCCTGATGCCTTGCCTATCGATTCCCCGTTCGCTACGCAGGGCGCAGAGTACCTGATTAGCCGTGGCATTCCCTTAGAATTAGCTCAGAGCTACGGTATTCACTACAGCGGATCTCAGATGCGAGTGCTATTCCCTGTACAATACAAACGTCGCCTTTTCGGCTGGCAGGCGCGTTATGTGGGGGCCACTGAATTCTGGGACGAAGAAACGGGCTTGAAACGGACCATTCCCAAGGTACTGACTGTAGAGGGCCTGAAGAAAGACAAGGTCGTCATGTTTGCAGATCGCCTTACTGGCTCCGACCAGGCCATTATCTGTGAAGGTCCCGTCGACGCCCTGAAGTGCCATGCCTGCTCTGTTGATGGTCGCCCGGCAGGAAACATTGCCACCATGGGCAAAGCAGTTTCTGCGGCCCAGATAGCACTTCTACGATATTCAGGCATCAATCGTATCTACTTGGCTCTCGATCCAGATGCTGCTGCCGAAACCGAACGTCTGGTCCGTGAACTTCACGAGTATATGGATGTTTATTTGATGGAAGTGCCCAAACCTTGGAAAGATTTCGGAGAAATGTCTATCGCCGACGTCGCAGGAGTCTATCGTGGCGCCCGGAAAGTAACTCCCGGGCGCGTTTACGTCTATCTCAAGCCTGAATGCGTACTTTTTCGGAAACGCTCGAAGGTGTGAAATTATCTTCACAGTCGCTTCGGTCATTGCAGCCATCCATACATTCACGTCGATGATCGTCCCTGAATCTGATCACGCCACGAACGCCATCGGTTTCAAGTTGATCCAGGATTTCTACGAGTCGATCGTGACTGAGGCCCTCCATTTCCTGTTCCAGGTCTCGATCTTGACCGAGCGCAACTGCAACCGGCGTACTCCTCTCTTTCCCGTCATGAGATTCATACTGATCCCGGAATTCTACATTCATCCCCAGCTCCGCAGTTTCAATATCGACGACGATATTCCGACTCTTGCGAATCAACAGCGGTTTCAGATCTGAATAGAGGCGCTGTTGAAGATAAGAGCAGAACATTTTTCCGTTGTCGCCAACTTTGGCGTCTATATGCCGCCAGCGTCCGTAGAAGTTAGTCAAGTACAACCATGCGTAGGTCTTGATATCCTCAATTTCGTACCCAATTTGGGAACAGAGGCTGGCGTTAGACCTAAAAAACCTGATACAGTACCAGGTGATGATTTTTTGGTAGTTTGGATCTTTATAAATATGAGCTGGCAAATTCGCCACCTGACGGAATTCACGATGTCGCATCGCCACCAGTTCTGGATCATCACCGAAACGGACAGCACCTGGGGCCACTCCTCGTTTCACAACCTGCGGTCTACCGAATCCCGTCTTTTCGGTGATGGCCCAAAAAGTATCTAGAGCCTTGCCTATGGGTGCAGTCAGGTCCGAAGCACATATAGTGGAGCCAGTGGTAGGAACACCGCTGGCAATTTGGAATGGAAATTCACGCTCCTTGCCTTCTACGACCAGACTATCACCGCCGGTGATTTTAAACGGAATCGCCGCCGCCTCCAGCCAACTGGCGATGATCGTCAGGGCTCGCTTCTTTTCTAGGCTCAAATTATAGACTCGCTATCTTAGGGGTAGATATCATTTCGACTTTAAAAGTGTACCGTATGGGGGATTAGGTGTCAATGGCCAGCTTCAATGAAGAAGAAAAACCTGCGCAGGAGCAACTTCCTTTCAACGGAGACCGACAGGACGCTGTCCTTGGCCACCTCCTAACGAAGGAGCCGTTTTTCCTCCAGTGTAAGGATAAAATCCAGCCCCGGTGGTTCAATAAGCCCATGTGCCAAAAAATTTGGGCCACATTGCAGAAGTATTACCTTGAATTCCATCATTTTCCGTCACGCCAAGACGTCTTCGAGCATGCCGATATTCAATCCGAGGAAATGAAACGCAAAAATGACATCAATCTTCAAATTTCAACCTGTATTGCCAATTCGGGAATTTACTCCTTTGAGCATATCGTCGCCGAGTTAACCGACTGGCTGCATGCACGCACCTACATGGATGGCGTCTACGAGAGTCGCGATCTCTATAATCGTGGCCACCTTCAGGAGGCCTATGTACGTCTAGGAAAGGTTGTGCAAGAGATACACGAAACGACCTTCAATAACGAAAAGGTCTGGGATTTCAGCGATCCCGAGGCCATTATCAGAAAAAGTCATGAGAACGTCGGCAATGCCCTTACCTGGGGCTTGACCAGTTTTAACAAACTTCTCCTACCTGAAGGGAAGGGGAATGGGTGCCTTCTTCCGGGCACATCCACCACGATAGTTGCTCCCGTAAATGTGGGGAAGTGCCTAGCTAAAGGTACGGAATTACTCAACTTCTTAGGCCAGACGGTTCGAGTCGAAGATGTCAGGGCTGGAGATATGCTTATGGGTCCGGATGGGGAACCCCGAAAAGTCTTGTCGATCACCAAGGGATTTGGGCCGCTTTACAAGATCTCCCCAAAGACTGGTGGCAAGCCCTGGGTTTGTAACGACGCCCATGTTCTTAGCCTCAAATGTGGGTTTGACGACGAGCCCGAGAACAGGGAGAGGCCCAGGCACAAGCGATCGAGCGAAAACGGCGAACCCTACCTCTGGAAAGGAGATATCGTTAATATTCCGCTCGATGAATACCTGGAAAAGCCCAGTTGGTGGAAGTCCAGGATGAAGTTATGGCGAGCATCATTAGATTTTAGCCACAAGGAAGTTTCCGTAGATCCATACATATTAGGTCTTTGGCTAGGGGATGGTAGCAGCAACCGTGCTGATTTTACTTCTATGGATATTGAATTAGCAAATCCCTGGATGCGTTGGATCGAGGAATGCGGAGACATCGTCAGGATATGGCGTCAACCAAATAACAAAGCTTCCATTTACCATGCGGCCCCTATTTCTCGTTGTGGGCCGAGATCGTCGATAAAATCAAAGTGTAATAAATTACTACACAATACAGGAGTCCTAAACAACAAGCATATTCCTTACGACTATTTAACGGGATCTAGAAACCAACGCCTACAGCTTTTGGCGGGCCTTCTTGACACGGATGGTTTCTATTTCGGAGATCAGAGTCCGGGCTATGAAATTTCTCAAAAAAATAAGGTACTCGCCGAAGATATCGCCTATCTGGCGAGGAGTTTGGGATTCAAAGTATCGGTGACCGAAGTCGAAAAGGGTTGTCAGACTGGCGTCGTTGGTATTTATCAGCGCTTGACCATCTTTGGTAAACTCTCGGAGATTCCGGTTCGTCTCTCTAGAAAGAGGGCGATTGACTCCATCAAAGACCCATCCTCATCTGGATTTAGGGTGGAGGCCGTTGGCGAGGGTGAATACTTTGGGTTCTGTCTGGATGGTGACCATCTGTTTTTGCTAGGCGATTTCACCGTTACTCACAACACTACCATCATGATCACCGTCGCCTGCGCAAACATTGCCCAAGGCAAAAAGGTCTTATGGATACCCCATGAGGGGAGCCCGAACGAATTACAGAAGAAATTCCTCTGCTGTATGCTCGACCGCGACCTTCCTTGGCTGGAGGCCAACCTTCCGTTTCTTAGCCAAAAAGACCTAGACGAACGCCAGGTGCGCATCGCCCAATATATTCAGCGCTTTCAACACCTTCTCAACGAGAACCTCACTTTTATGCCGATGATTCGTCAGGGTCAGACCGTGGAGGCAGTGGCCAGTGCTGTTCGACGCAAGCAGCAAGAGTTGGAGATGGTCCTGGGTAAGGGGAGAGGATATGATTTGGTAGTCGACGATTATCCCGCCAAATTGACGACTGAAGAGGCCAAGGGTGGAAAATTAGAGCATCGTCACAAGATGGAGGTCGTCTATATGGCTTTCAACCGTCTCGCCGAAGAGCTGGGATTTCATATGCTCAATGCGGCTCAGACAAATCGCGAGGGTTCAAAAATCAACAAAGGAATGAGGGGGTATGAGAAACGATTACTGGAGATTGAAGACTTTGCCGAGGCCTTTGGTCCCATGGCCGACACGGCGACGGTCATCACTGCCAACCGCGACCCTCTTGCTGAGGCCCAGAATCGCCTGTCTCTTCATTGTGCCAAGTCCAGAACCTCAGCGAAGGGCTGGACAGTAGTATGTCGTACTGCCTATAATAGGGGTATTTCTCACAGCGAAATTTTGGGATGTACCTGGTACAACGGTTCTGCAACCGGCAGCGAACGTATGGACCAGTTGCTCGACCTCTATAGGGGGCAGCAAATCCCATCCAATGTGGCTATGTGATGAAATCGTATCGTATCAAGGTCCTTAGCCGCTCCCAGATTTTATCCTTAATTCGTAGGACCCTTAAGCCAATCGGGGTAACGCTGCCCCAGTTTCGTAAATGGAACCGCGACCGTCGGCATCGGACTATGGCCGGTTGTCATGTTGACATGATGCTGGCGATGTTGCGTTTTAGCGACAGACGTGCTATAGTTCGACGATGAGCCCTTTTATCTTTAAATACTGGAAGCCGTTGGCCGTAGTGGCTGCTATTGCCGGATCTTTTGTTGCTGGACGGCTTCTGGTCCCCGAACAGCCGGCACGAGTTGAGTACAAGGACAGGATCGTAGAGAAGGAAGTCACTACTGAATCCCAGAAGGCCATGATGACAGCCTTCGAGAATCTCCGGCTCGAGATGGAGAAAGTCCGCGAGACCCAGGTGGTGGAGAGGTATCATCGTGAGGTACTGGAAACCAAGCTCGCCGATGGTACCTACACGAAGAAAGTGACCGTGGATAAGAATATTGACTCCCACACCAAGGAAACCGAAACAAAGGTTGAGATCAAGGTTGTCGAAGTCGAGAAGAAGGTAGAGACCATTCGCACCGAGTACGTGGACAAGGTTGTGGAGAAAAACGTCATCGTCGACAACAAACGAAATTGGCGTGTAAGTCCAATGGTGGGCGTGGACCTAAAGCAGATTCTCACCGGCGTAAAAGTAGTTGGTGGAGCCTCTGTAGAGAGACGAATACTGGGAAGTATATGGTTGGGTGGTTGGGGCCTCTCTTCGGGAGAAGCCGGCATCAAGGCCGCGGTTGAGTTTTGATCATGGAGGATCCAGACAAGTTCATGGTCCGCGGCCAAGATGGAGATGCCATCAACTTGGCAGCTGGCGAACCGTATTTTCTCCACAAACACCTCAGCTGGTTAGTGGGAGGTATGAGGGAGTTGAGGGAAATCTTTCCTCCCTATCCGAACTACGCCGGCCAGCCTGAGTTGCTGAAGGAGTTACGGCTGAGGCATCCCGGAAACGAGATTGTAGTCTGTAATGGGGCTAAACAGGCGCTGCTGGCGGCTATTTACGCCCTTAAAGAGAGGGCGCAGCATGGAATCCACAAGATGTATCACCGGGCTCCCCACTGGCCAACTTTTCCTACCTTGGCAAAATTGAGCAGCCTTAGTTTTAGTAACGATTCTGCCGATTGCACATGTGGTGCGCCTCAAATTTCTATCATGACATCTCCCAATAACCCAGATTCTTGGACGACTCCGGCTCTGAGCCATTCCAGTATCCTCGATTGCGTCTATGCGCATCCTGTCTATGGTCATGAGGGCCCACTTTCAGACCACCAGATCAGCGTCTGGTCGGGGGCCAAGCTTTTTGGTGTTTCTGGCCTACGTGTGGGCTGGTTGGCTACTGAGAATAAGGAACTGGCTAAGTATGCGGCCGATTATGTGGAAAAGACTACCAGCGGTGTCTGTTCCGAAGCACAGGGGCGTGTAGCGGATATCCTCTATTTATCTAGGCAGGAATCGCAGCTGGTTTCTGAATCCTATGCTAAGGCGCGAGTGGATCTATTGGAGAACGGACGTCTATTCACTAAATATATTGGCCCCCACTGTCGGCACGTACAAGGTCTGCCGGCTACTGATAAGGGGATGTTCTCCTATTTCAATGTTTTAGAACCCAGAGTCTTTGACGCGGCATGTAAAGAGACGAAGGTGCTATTAGTACCTGGAAGCGCCTGCGGGGCCACAGAGGATGGGTGGTATCGTATGAGTCTAGGTATGGAACCAAAGGTTTTGGATGGGCATCTGAAGAAACTAGCTGGAGCACTACATGGATAACCACTCAGAAATTGAAGCAAAGTTCAGGGCCGATACGGTGTCGCTAGGTGATTTTCTGGGCTTCATGGCTGTTCATTATGGATTTAAGAAATACAAGGTGGTGTCAGGCACCGACGTCTATCACACCCGCGGCGAGGATGTAGTTCGTCACCGATATGATGGCGAAAAAGCCCTGAGCACTCTCACCGTCAAGAAACGTAAATCCGCGGAGAGCATCGCCGATCGTCACGAGGTCGATCTTCCACTCCGAGACGACGTCCAGGTTAGAGATGTGAAAGCTTTTCTAAAACTGACAGGCTGGGAGCCTCTGTTTTCTATCGAAAAGACCAGCTACATCGCCCATGTGCAGATGGGCGCACACGTGGCGTGTCTGGCCCTCTATGATGTTTGGGCCTTGAACGCCCCTGAACACGAACAAGGCAGCAATCGTTTCCTTGAGGTAGAGATCGAAAAGGACAGCAGCTGCACCCCCGAGGAGGCAGAACGTTTCCTTCAACAATGGATCGAGGAGATACGCGGCGAATTCAATCTGGGGGACCCTTCAAACCAGAGCCTGTTTGAGATTTACTCCCCCAAGGCAGAGGAAAAGCCGTGAAACGATCGGAACTGGAAAGTCAATTAGAAGAGGTGGTGGTGGAATCTGCGACCATGAATCGCAAGGATCGAGATCGCCTCATCGAGAACCTCGTCGATTACATGGTCTCTGAATTGGATGTAATCCTAGATTCGGAAGATGACGAGGAAGACGATGGCTAAATATTATACAAGTGATACCCACTATAATCACCAGCGAATCCAAGAGTTTGAGCCCAGCCGACTCTTACTTGGACCAGATATTCCCTCTATGAATGAGGCGTTGATCCGCATCTATAACGAAGTCGTCCGTCCCGATGATGAGGTCTATTTCATCGGCGACGTCGCCATGGGTAACAGGGACCTGGCACCGGCCATCGTCCGCAGGCTAATGGGCCACAAGCATCTTATCTTGGGTAACCACGACTATAAAAAGCCGGGTAAAATTTACCCACAGCTCCTGGAGCCAGGACTCTTTGAGTCGGTGCAGGATAGCCTGGTTATCCAGGACGGAGACAAGACCCTCTTCCTTTGCCATATCCCCCAGTTTGAGGGGTGGCATGCCCACTACCACCTTGCGGGTCACGTTCATTCTTCATGGGACCGTGCGGCGATAGTCCAGACGCCTGCTCAAGGGGCTGGGCACTTTAGAGCCGACCCCACGGGAGTGGTGGTCAACGTAGGGGTTGATGCGACTCCTGGATTCTGCCCCATGACTCTGGAACAACTCCTGGCCCGACCTCATGTCGTGGGTCGTCCCCACAGGGAGAATGGGTGAAGACGTGTTCTAAATGTGGTGTAGAAAAAAATGAAAATGATTTTTACAAAAGAGTCAAAAGTAAAGATCACCTGACTGCGCGGTGTAAACTCTGTTTTGGGGCTTATCAGAGGGACCCAGAGAAAGACGCCAAACGAAATAAAGAATGGAGACAAGAAAATCCGGAAGCTGCCTCGGCATCGGATCGACGCTCCAAACTAAAGTCGTCGTACGGTATTTCCGAGGACGAATATGTCAATCTTTTTGAGTCCCAGGGTGGGCTTTGTGCCATTTGCAGGAACCCTCACAGGGGTACAGGCAAATATCTGCATGTAGATCACAATCACTTAACGGAGGATGTCCGCGGCTTACTCTGTGGTTACTGTAATTCTACACTAGCCTATGCAAGAGACTCTGAAGAGAACCTACTGGCGGCATTGAACTACCTCAGGCTTCATCGTCCAGTGATTGACAAATTTAGCCTTCATAGTGAGGCGTTGGCTTGGTTGCGGTTCGGACGCAAAATGCCCTGGGTTGTAACTGAGGTTGGGCCCTTTAATGCTGATGTGCTCGGAGCCGATGATAAACAGTTAATCGAGATTGAGATAAAAAAATCGAGAGCCGATTTCCGCAATGATTTTGTCAAAAAGACCCGTAAGCATGAAATCTACGGCAATCCTCCGACCGGTAAAGGCTTATGGGTCCCAAACTTATTCTACTATCTTGTCCCGTCTAAGCTCAAAGAGGCCGGTATTGAGATTCTAGCTGACAATAAATCCCCGGCGGGCTTGCTGGTTCTGGAATCTCCGATGACAGAGAGAAATATAGCCTGGTACGGAGATCGACTACATATCAGGGTAGTTAAACAAGCCCAGAGCATCCACGGCCAAGCCCCCAGTTCCGGTATCATCCGCAAGATGGGGTTGCGCATGAGTTCGGCGCTGACGGTACTCGGGTTAAAGCTGGAAAACAACAACGTCGGCCCCAATGAAATTAAGTCTTTAGTAAACACACCCGATTGGGAGAAAGAAGATGAAACGTGCATTCAATTTTCTGAAGGTGGGAGAGGGGCTGATCCGAGCAAAGACAACCTTAACGGAGGAGCCAACCCCAGCGGGGTCTCTGGAGCAGAGAAAACAGCGGTACCAATTCCTCCGAGCTATTGCTGATCAGCCGGAACTAGCTCTTTGTCAGGGTGCCGACTTCGAGACAATGCGGATGTTCTATGATGGGGCTTCGTGGGTAATTGAGTGCGAGGCTATTGTCCCCGAAATCAAACGCTGATGCTGGTTTGTACGCCACCTTGACATCCAAGAACCAAGAGAGTAGGATCGTTACTATGGAAATGAGAGAGATCCCGGGTCAGCCCAATTACTATGCCGGGGCTGATGGTCATATCTATTCAAGTAAAGGACTAGGGATTAGACAATTGAAACCTGCCAGAGGTACATGAGATGAAAATAGTATTCACGGATATCGACGGAGTCCTGAATTGGTGTGGCACCGAGGATCGCATCGAGGGCTTCTATGGCCTATGTCCAGAGCGTATCCAGCGCCTAAATCACATCTTCGACGCCCATCCTGATGCGAAGATAGTCATCAGCAGCACCTGGCGCCGGACCTCGTTTCTGGGCTATCCCGATTTCAGGGGTTTGAAGGCGCTCCTGGCTCAGCGTGGGGTTAGAGGCGAGATCATCGACATGACCCCGATCCGACCCATCTACCAGACTCGTGGCGCCGAAATCAAGGATTGGCTGGAACAGAACAAGCACCTGCTGCCGACATTCGTAATCCTCGACGACGATACGTCGGGAATGGGGCCGGATCTTAGCTGGCGCGAAGGCACAGAGAACACCAACCACTGGGGAGACGATCTCCGTCCTTTTCATGTGGTTACGCACTGGACCGGGGATCCAAACGTTGAGGGCGAAGAAGGCGGTCTCCTGGACAAACACATAGACCAGGCTATCAAGGTTTTGAATGGGGAGAAGCTCCAGTGAAGGAAGGATATATTTCAGACACTGGAGGTGGCATCTCCTTTTATGTTGGCCTCGATGACGCCATCAAGGAACTGGTAGAGATCAAGCGCAGACTCGAAGCCAAGGGCTGGAAAGATTTGCATCTAGAGGCTTACGACGATTATGGATCGCCGACGATAAGGATTTATGGTCAGCGTCCACTGACTTTGGCGGAAATACGTCAACGACAGGAACGGAAAGATCATCAACGGACCCGGGATCTGAACGAATTGGCGCGACTCAAGGCTCTCTACGAGAAGAAATCATGAGCAATATCAAGCAGGTCCTTGTTATTAGAAAAGACCTGAAGATGAGGCGCGGAAAAGAGTGCAGCCAGACCAGCCATGCAAGCATGGCATTCCTCACGAGGAAGCTCCAGCCTGTAGAATTCGGGGCGATCCTCGACGGCGTTATTCATCAGCTGCCACTGACACTAGTACAGATGGACTGGCTCAGTAGTTACCATACAAAGGTCTGTCTCCAAGTGGATTCTGAGGCCGAATTGATGGAGATTCACGACAGGGCTTGTGAAGCCAGCCTTGAGGTAAATCTCATCACCGATGCTGGTCTCACTGAATTCAAAGGAATCCCGACTATGACATGTTTGGCTATCGGTCCTGACCTGGCGGAGAAGATCGACCCTATCACCAAACACCTTCGGTTATACTAGGATGAAGAAATTATTGTTAATGTTCTTGGTGTTGTTTTCATGTCGAGACGAGACTCGGCTTATGCCTGTCACCCAGTGTGGCCAGCCATGTTTTCCTTATGGCACCCCAAAGGGGGAGTGCAGATCCGGGACCTGGACATGTGAAGAAGGACAGGAACCGGTATGTGAGGGTTTTGTTGATTCTACGCGGGAGATCTGCAATGGTCTTGATGATGACTGCGATGGCAGAATCGATAACTATCCTTGGAATCCTATTCCCATGAGTCGGCCCTGTTCCAATAGCTGCGGCACTGGTACGGAGATATGCGTTGACGGTGCATTCACCGGGTGTAACGCCCAACAGCCCAGGCCCGAAGTCTGCGATGGTTACGACAATGATTGCGATGGTGAGGTCGACGAAGAGCTGGAAATGCCGGTGGAGTTTTGTTACACGGGCCCGGCAGGGACTGTAACTGAGGGCATTTGCCATCCTGGTATCTGGAAATGTATATCCGGGAAGAAGGTATGTGACAAACAGCAGCTGCCAACTACAGAGACCTGCAATGGCTATGACGACGACTGTGACAAGGAAATCGATGAAGGGGCTGGGCCCAACGACAATATAGATTTTGTCGCCATCTTCGATAATAGTGGCTCCATGACGACGGTTGCCTCCAACCTGAAGCAAGCCACCCAAACTTGGGTCAGTAAATATAAGGCTCAGGTTGAACGCCGATATGCTCTAGTCACGGCACCAGACAATGATATGGCCACCTGGGATTTTCGTCCACATCTGTATCAGGATTTAACCGATACGGAGACATTTGCGAATGCCGTGAGTCAGCAAACTGGTTGGTCCGGATCCGGTAGCGAGGCAACCATTGACGCCCTGGACGATCTGACTCAGGTCAGTAACCCGCTACAACTTTCATGGCGATCCAATACCAAGAAGGTGGTGGTGGTTTTCACCGATGAAGAGCCACAGAGCTACCGCAATGGATGCTGGGGCTATTGTCAGCCAGCCATAGATACAGTTGTCGCCAGCTTAACTTCTGGTGGCTATATGGTCCATGTCTTTACTAGCAAGAACCAGCCTACTGTGATTGATCCCTGGCAAAAGATCGCCTCGGCTGGTGGCGGCCAGGTCTGGGATATCAATTCCAACACCGCCGATCTCGAGGCTAGCCTCGATAAAGTCATACAGCTTGTAACTTGCGGTCAATAGTGCTATTCTTAAAAGAAAGGAGATGAAAATGCCGAAGAACCTGGAACAGAAGCAAGAGGAAGCGGCCCAGCGACGTGAGATGGCCCGGACCGCGGTGGAGCAGCTTGCTCACCTCGACAAGATGGGCTTTGCCGCCAAGAAGGAGCGGGTTAAGCTCGCGGCTTTGATCGCCTCATCTAAGAGCGTCTAACCTTCACCGGCCAGCTCCTAGCCGTGCGGTAGCTCCGCCACCGTAAGGTGAAAATGGGAGAACAGGTGCCCGACCCCTGCCATGGCCCTGATACGGCCTTGGTCTAAGACGAAAAGCTCGAGTACTCGGGCAGTCGGGATTTCTTTCAGGAGAAAAAGATGCCCAAGGGTTTGATCAAAATAAAGGACCTTTACTTAGAGTGGTCTACAATTGTCGATGCCCCAGTCAGCTTCGGGATGACCCTCATCGAGCTGAAAGAATACATTAAAGACAGATATGGGCAAGAGGGGCTTCTGGAACTTCCCACCAGACTGGAACGCCTCGAAGATAAGGGCACTAGTTTTCTCGATGATGTATCTGCGGAAGACACTGTAGCCGGTAACCGTTCCGGTGAGGGAGAGGCTTGTCTTACTTTAGACGAGATCTATGACCGCTATTGTCAGGAAATCCCATGAAATTACAGATAATGAGCGATCTCCATATAGCCCACTGGAAGCACTACCTGGGTGTTAACTACTGGCAACAGGAATTCCCGGAATTGACCAGGACCGATGCTGATGTCTTGATATTGGCGGGCGACATTGTCGACTGGCGTCCGGATCGTGTGCAGTGGTCAGTCGACAGACTCAACGAATTCGGTGTCCGCTACAAGAAGGTCTTGTTCGTATGTGGCAATCATGAGTACTATGGGACCAGCATCAGCGAGGGAAACGACCTCCTTGAGGAAAGTAAGTCCAAGATCTTCGGCGTCGAAGTCCTCCAACCGGGGACCATCGTCGACATCGAAGGCCACCGTTTCTTAGGTGGTGTCATGTGGCAGCCCCGTAGAGACTTGCCAGGGCAGATCAGCGGAAAGATCAATGATCACTACACGATCAAGAAATTCGCTACTGAGCATTATCAGGAGTTTGAGCGCTTCCGGCGCTTTGTCGACAAGGAGCTGAAACATGGCGATATTGTCGTCACCCACCATGCCCCTAGCTGGGGCAGCATCGACGATCAATGGAAGGGTAATGACTGCAACCGCTGGTTTGTTACCCCCGAGATGGAACCCTTGATTCTTGAGCGTAAACCCAGACTGTGGGTGCATGGACACATGCACACACCTTTTAATTACGTGCTCGGTGAAACCCAGATAGTCTGCAACCCCTTCGGGTACCCTGGGGAGGGTGTGAAATTCGATCCGAAGCTCCTTGTGGAGGTCTGAGTGGCTTCTCGATAGATGGCGTTGACATCTAAGATTGGACTATGATACACTCTTCCATATGAAAAAGGTCACCATCCTCAGGGGAATTCCCGGCGCTGGCAAGTCCACGTTCTTCAAGCAGTTGCTTGTAGAGCAAGGCCTTCAGCTGACGGCTCCTAATGGACCAGCCTTTATCACGACAGTCTGCGTCAGTGCCGATCATTTCTTTACTGATGCCGCCGGAGGCTATCACTTTGACCGTTCCTTCCTGGGTCGGGCACATGGACAGTGTTTGCGCCGGTACACGGAGAGATTGGTAATGCCCCAGATCCATGGAGAAGATGAGGTTCTTGTGGTTGATAATACGAACACCACCACCATGGAGATGAACCCCTACGTGAAGTTAGCCCAAGCCTTTGGTGTAAGTTTTGAGATTGTAACCATTGGCTGTCATCCGGCTCTGGCAGCGGCAAGGAACGTCCATGGCGTTCCTCAGGAGAAAGTTTGGGAAATGTACAGACGCCTGAACTCGGCTCAAATTCCCAAGGATTGGCCACACCGCAGAATCGATTCGGAGGTCTGATGAAAGACGACAAAAAACAGGTACCCCTTCAGGTAAGTGTATCCGATCAAATTGAGGGCCTTTTTAGGCTTACCCTCGGCTGGCTGGGGATATTTATCTTCGCGCTGTTGGTGGCATTGGTGATCCAATTCTTGCTGGGGAATCTATGAGACGACAATTTCAGACACGAGTAGAAGCTATCTTCAAGGACTTTGAGGTGTTCGCGTATACTGAGTGCAAGACCGGCCCGAAGAAGAACCTGGGAGTAGACCCCCGACCTTGGGTTGAGATGGATCTGCGTCCACTGAAACGAGCGCACACCCACGAGAGTTGTCACGTGCCGCTGAAGTGCCTGAATCAGCTGGCGAAGCTACTCGGAACAGAGGATGTATTCATTACCGGCTTTGATTTAAGTCCTGACGATGATGGAATCGATCAGGTGGGGTATGTGCAGGCCCGTGGCGTCAAATTCAAAAAGGGTAAACGGTGAATATCCTTCTCTGGCCGAATTCTCGTCTCAAGCTCCCGAGTCGAGAGGTCTTGTCCGCAGATCAACAAATTCCCCATCTGGAACATCCCCTGACCTTAGTCCAGGACATGAGCGTCAGTGAGCTGGTGCAGGAGATGCGCGAGACTATGGTCACAGCCGGTGGCGTCGGGCTCTCTGCTATACAGGTGGGGATTCCCTTGAGGATCATCGTCACAGTATTTCCAGGCCTTGAGGTTCTTATCAATCCGCAAATCCAGGAGCGGCTGGGTGACAAAAAGACCATGGGCGAAGGCTGTCTAAGTCTTCCTGGTTTCTTGGAGTCGGTCCCCAGATTTCCTGAACTGAAGCTGAAGTTTCAACTCCTAGAAGATGAACAGTGGCGAGTAGAATCAGCCAATGGCCTAGCCGCTCAGTGCGTGCAACATGAGTGTGACCACTTGGATGGAAAATTCTTCCTCGATTATCTTCCGGCGGCTAGACGCGATAAGATCCGAAGCGACTTGCGTCGGGGAAGACGTTAGAGTAGATACAGATTCCGGAGCTATTCCTCGACAGGCTCCGGGGTAAAAACCAGGTCGAGAATTGGGGATCTAGTGAAAACTTTAGCAGCTGCTGCCTTTTTGTTCTTCGCCGTTCTCTCCGGGGTTACCGAAGTGGCCACCGCCCAGCCGCAGGGCCGGGAATGGAAGAAAGCGACCGTACCTGGTCAGAAAACTCCGGAACAGGGTCTCAGCGAATTGCCCCAGATCAAAAAGCTTAAGACTCAGATGGAGGAATTGGCAGTACGCATAGAAGACAGAGACGGGAAGAAAACCCGAGTCCAACATATGTACGTGGCGAGCATTACCTTGCCCGGTGAATCCTGCTTCGTCGTCTTCGAACAAGAAGACGGGAAGAAAGGAAAAACTTTTGGTTTGTTTTTCGTCCTCCAGGAAGGGTCCTGGACTGGATTGCAAGAAGATTTTTACGACGCACCGCTATAGTCAAAAATATCCGCAACACTAACCGCTACAATGGAGCCTCAAATGAACACTGAATCGTTGTCGTCGAAGATTTTTGCCATCGCCACTAAACGTCCCAGCCGCGGGTTTACCACCGAGGATGTTTTCTATCGGCTTCATAAGCAGGGTGTAATCGCCGCCTATAAGACAGTCGAGGGCCGCATCTCCGAGATGAAGAGCCGCGGCGCACTGGTTGCTACCGGTCGCACCCGCAAGCTCAAGGACACTGGTCGTTTCGCCAATGTCTTGGTTGTGAATCAGAGCGCGTTCTAGTTTGTACCAAGGTCTTTGCCCGTATCCCCTTGTGGTCAAGACAAGGACTTTGTAAAGCCGTGGCAACCTGCCAGCAATGGCGTGAACGACCCCGGTCCTCAGGGGGCAAACCGGCGGCCCGGGTTGGAATCCCCGGGTTTACGATTAGGCAACTGTCTGGTAGTACCGGATAGTTCGATCATTCTGTCCAAATAAACTGCTTCGGCTGGAAGAGAGTTGCAGTAGCGTCGTAATCACTCATATCGTCGCGACCATAATTTGGATGCGCCAAGTGCATGCCATCGAACTCCTGGGCGAGACGAAGACCGAGCTGGGTCGCCGATACCACTTCGGTAATGACTACCTCGTCGTTGAAGGTCTCGTCGTCCATCATCAGCCAACATCTGGCGCCGACGAAGAAACCGGTAGTCGAGGCTACATCGACATAGCCGTTTTCACTGCCTTGCCCAGTTAGGTCTGCACTTAATTCTGCCACATCTCGGCCCGCCATAGGACTACTCCTCTAAGTATAGAAATCTGCAACCTTGTTTTTGGTGCCAATGCCCTGGCTTTGATAGTGAACGTCAGCCATCATCAACGCCGGCTTGTTATTGGAGCCACCGGTGATGGTGGGGATGGTCGTAGCCTCTACGCTGACGATGATGATGCCATCAGGCTCCAGCAGGTCCGTGTCGATATGGGTAGAGTCGGCGGTGGCCGCACTTATCTGAATCTCGTCGATTCGGTGCCTGTATTGGGGGATGGTGGCGATATTGGGCGTGCTGACAGTCAAGGTGGTGGTGATCTCCGCGGGGAAATCTTCCTGATTATGTCCTTTCGCGTAGGTAATTTTGTAGGTAACCACCAGCTGACCGCTAATAGCGGTCCCATTATGTCCCCAATGCAAGTGCAAGAAAATGTCCGTGCCGAGGACATAATCGTGGGGGATATGGAACATGATATCCGCCAAATCCCCGGCTGCATAGAAATGGACTCTGGTTCCACCCCCGCGCCAAGCCCCCAGTCCCGGTGAATGACCGCCACCCTCTTCATGCTTGAAGGTGCCGATAATGTCATGCCAGGGGTAATCCGGGGCGGCCGTATTGACTTTGACGCCGGCCCCGGCAGTTTTGGGAAAAATCACATTAGAGGCTACGACTATGCTCTTCAGACTAGCGTCAATATCGGACATTGTCGGTACCTGAATTACTTAATTCTGTTCAACGCAGATACTGCCCAAGAAGAAGGTCCTGGAGGTTAAAGCCGTCAGGGAGGTGATACTGGCCTGAACGCCCAGGTCGACGGCGCCGGTGCTCAGGTTTGTGGTCTTGTTAGTGCCGGTGCCATTGATGACAGCCCGCAATGTCCCGGCAGTGGTCCAATCCACGTCAACCGCATATTCGGTGTTGGCAACTACGGCCACGCCCGTACTGGCACAACTGTAGTTGGTGCCGTCGCCGCTGCAAATCTGCCAGTTGGCGTTAACGGCTGTATCGTAGCCGATGGCGACGAAGTCGATAGCCGAAGCGGTTGGTCCTGTGGCAATAGCCAATTGATCGAGAGTGAGTCTGCTGAGTCCGAACCAGACTCTCTGGCCGGTAATCGTCGTATCGGTCAGAATCCTGCCGCTGATTCTGGGCCTATACAAGGGTCTGGTGACCGTGTAGGGTCCGACGATGCCACCCACGTTATTGATGACAGCATTCGTGGCATGGGAGATATACATGCGGGTACCACCGGTTGCCGCCGGTGCGGCTGTAGCCACTTCTAGGTTTCCGTATGAAGGTGCCGGCAGATTTACGGCCGTATCGGCTGTATCGGCGGTAGTGATTGCCTCGTAGGTTCCGGACTTGCGACCGAGACCGGGGTGAGGTTGGGCGCTACTAAGATATCCTTGGTGATTAATAGCGGATACTTGGTTGCTGCTGGTGAGATTATTGCTGAAGGAGGCGATTTTCGCGCCGGGGGTTGTGAGCGCGTAGTAGCTGCAAAAATCGTGGACGATGGCAGCCAACGTATCAGTGCTGGCCCCTTTGTATTTATTCCCACCCGTAGTATCGGAAACATAAGCTCCGGCCGGGAGCCAGGAAGTGCGGATAATATCATCAGCATCTCGAGCGTTGACGACGTGGATGCTCTGCCACCTGTGGGTGGTGTCACCCAGACGTCTCGTGTTGTCCTGTTGGGGAATAAGATTTAGGAGCGTAGAAACATCACCACTGTTGTGATTAATCTTCAGCCGGGCTTGGCTGCCGTAGTAGATGATGAAATCTGAGTTGTCATCGACTAGGACGGTGCTACCGGCAGTAACTCCTGTTCCGACCGCGTCCCCATTCAATGAGATACCAGAGTTCATAGGAAGACTGAGTCCTACTTTACCGCCATTGTTGGCGGTTACGATCAGTCCCGTCACCTGTGCGGTACCGGTGGTGTCAGCGGTAGGGAGCGCGCCTGAGGGGGTTACGCTTCCATCGTCCAGCCACTGCGTAGTATGACCCTCGGTGAGGGTCGCCATCAGGAGTTCAGCACCGGTACTACGTCCGTAGACCTTATAGCCGCTGGCGCCAATGACCTTACCCCATTTGACCGTGACTGTATTCGTGCTCGTGCCGGCCGGCACCACGATTGAAGTCTCGGTAGAGCCAAGAGTCAGGTACCCATTGACGGTGGCGGCAATGCGGTAGTAGTAGGTTCCGGCCGCGAGAGTGCCGCCCGTGGTCGCGGTCGTGTGTGTAGCATTAACGGGTGCAGCGAGCACGCTAGAGACGAGACCGCCCATAGCATTGACACCACCATTCCAGAAGGCGTTGTTATCGAAATAACCTTCTTGAACGCCGTTATTGATGATGGAAACCAGGCGGGCGCCGGCATTGGTGTAGCTATTGCCGTAGTCGCCGATTTTGCACTGGACTGCGGTGGCGCCGTTGGCCACCTGACCAGAAAGCGTAGCAGAGTTACTGGCGGCAGCAAACACTAGGCCGTTGGCGATAGTAACTTGGGCGGCCGTTACCTGACCTGAAGCACTAACAATAAAGCCACTGGCACCGCCACTGATAGTAGTATCAGCAACTAATGCCCCCGGAGTTCGAATTGTATCCGTGGCAGAACGGTACAGGTACGAGCTAGTGTCTGAACCTAAACTCAGACGAGCCCCGTTGAGCATATTGATAGCGACGCTACCGCTGGCGGTGCTAATTGCAATTCCCTGGGTGCCGCCGCCGTTGCCGGCGACGTCAATCCCATAGGGGAAGAAGGACTTGCCGCTCGAGTACTCCCACTTCTGGTAGATGTTGGCACCCACCTTCATGTTCAGGTCATTGGTGGCGCGGACAATGTCGAAGCTGGCGGCACCACCGCTGAAGGTCAGATTGGTGGTAGCTGCCGAGAGCGTCAGCGCCGAGCTGAGGGTCTTGGCGCCGGCTAGGGTCTGGGTCGTGGTCGAAACTAAGCCCGCGTTGGTGCCATCAGCGGGTTGCAGGGTCAGCACCTGTCCTGAGAGTGATGCACCGGCAGCAGCAGGAGTCGAACCTACTGAAGCAAGGGTAATGTCACCGCTATTCGCCCCTGAACTGGAGCCGCTGAGGTTGGAGCCACTCAGAGCCCCATCGGCTGTGAAGGCCCCGGGAGTCCTGATTGTATCGGTAGCGGACCTATACAGATAGGCGCTGGCGTCGGCCGTGGAGAAATTGAGTCTGGCTCCATCAAGGGCGTTGATAAAATTGGCACCAGAGACGGGGCCGATAAAGTTCAAGAGCCCGGTGATACCGAAGTTGGCTTTCTCTGTGGAGCTATTTTTAATAATTACGAGCTTAGCCGCGGCATTAGCCAAAGACGTGGAACTACCAATGCCGATGCCGACGGCGTTGCTGGCGTCGGTAGGAGCACCATAGACGCTGATGCCCGAGGCGGAGGTGACGCCGATGGTGTTCGTGAGTATGCCGTTGTTGAAACTTTTAGCCCCGGCAAAACTCTGGGTCGAAGTTGTGACCACGCCCGGCACAGAGCCGGTGGCGCTGTTTATGCTGATAGTACTTCCGGTCAATACCAAAGGCAGGGTGACATCGATTGTTACCTCCACGGGTCCGACGAAGTCGACGGCGGAGAGGATACTGAGGGTATACCCGTCATAACTGAAAGCATCTAGGGGATTCGGCTGAGTCTCGCCGTAGATTACCTGCTGCGGGGCGTCAAGCCTGG
>Ga0315281_10001100_pt1 | contig 39616 bp, 33 predicted proteins | sample YL17G07_0_MG_FD_204540 | JGI IMG/M metagenome (GOLD analysis project Ga0315281, IMG submission 204540) | Sediment microbial communities from Yellowstone Lake, YNP, Wyoming, USA - YL17G07_0 | ecosystem: Environmental > Aquatic > Freshwater > Lake > Sediment | place: USA: Wyoming | collected...
GCCGGACTCCTGAACCGGCTGACGATCGCGATGCGCAAGATCTTTCACCCCGCGTTGTGGACGAGTCTGTGGCGCCAATATCTGCGGCTTCATCGCAGCTTGCATCTCACCTCCCTAATCTCCGAATTCCGGTGGATCTATGCCATCACGTAACCTTGAGACAAGCTTCAAGATTAAACCGAATACGAGCAAAAGCAAGCTTTTCTTAAAAGTGATTGGACTTGATTTTCAGATTAAAATATGTCACCTTAAAACTATAGATTAATGGGATCCAAAACAAAATGGATTTAAGTACCGTAAGAAATGCGAGGAGATAGATGATTAAAATAATTCATTTGGGACTAGGCCCGCTCGGGCAGAAAATCATTAAATTCGCCCTGGAACGCCCTTTTATCAGAATTATAGCGGCGGTTGACCCGGCGCCCGATATCGCCGGCAGGGATTTGGGCGAAGTATGCGGCCTGGAAAAAATGAATCTTGTTGTCAACCCTGATTTGGTAACCGCCCTGAAAATTGCCAAGCCGGCCGTGGCGCTGGTTAGCACGGTTTCCAGTCTTAAAAAACTTGAGCCGCAGGTCATTGAACTTGCCAAAGCCGGACTCCATATCGTTTCTACCTGCGAAGAGCTTTCTTTCCCGTGGAAAACACAGCCGCAAATCGCCAAACGGATTGATGAAGTCTGCCGTGAGAATAACGTGGCCTGTGTCGGTACGGGTGTAAATCCCGGCTATCTGATGGATTTTCTGCCGTCTGTTCTGACAGGTCTTTGTCAAAGGGTTGACCAGGTAAAAGTGCATCGCGTTCAGGACGCGTCTTCGCGCCGGGTTCCTTTTCAGCAGAAAATCGGCGCCGGTCTGACCCTGCCGCAATTTCACGAGAAAGTGACGGCCGGAACTTTGCGTCATGTCGGTTTGACCGAGTCGGCCCATATGATAGCCCATCATTTAGGATGGAAACTTGAGAAAGTTACGGAAGATTTGAACCCGGTAATTGCCGAAAAAGATATTGTCGGTGGATACATTCCGATCACCCGCGGTTTGGCTTGCGGCGTGGCTCAAGTGGCGCGCGGTTTCATGAACAGAAAAGAAGTAATCCTTCTTCAGTTCAGGGCGGCCGTAGGCGAGCCGGAGTCGTTTGATCGTATTGAAATAAAAGGCGTGCCGGACGTTGTTTCCACAATCGCCGGCGGCGTGAACGGAGATATCGCGACTTGTGCCATTACAATCAACGCCATCCGGTCGGTTGTAAATTCAAGACCGGGATTACGAACGATGGTTGACATGTATCCTCTCGGTTATTTTGACACCATTTAGTTTTATATACAAATTGACTGAAGAATAGGAAGAAACCTACATTCCGCACGAAAAAATCATGATTTCGCGGAATTAATATCTTCTTTATCATCTTTAATATCAGCCGGTTAGCCTACTCATAGAAAATAGCCTTCTTCTTGATATCCGCCAGCAATATTTGCCTTTGGCGTTTTTCGATGGCGCGAAGCCGGTTCAACGCCTTTCGCCATTTTCGGTAACGATCTCCGGCTTTATGCATCCTGACCTCGTCGGACTCAGCCATCTGGAGTGCGGTCTATGATTGGCATGTCCCTGGCAACCCTGATTGGTTACAAAAGTACCAGGATGTTCCCATGGGAACGCTTGCGTGGGCAGAGAAACGATTGCTAGGCGGCGAGATGATCCAGATATTCACGCTGGACGATTTACCCCCAGAGGCGGCCGCCGACCGTGATGATCGAGTCCACCTGCGGACAGAAGTCCTCTTTCTTCAGCTTGAACATGTCCACGCTCGCTTTGCAGGCATAAAGCTTGCAGCCGGCGTCGGCGACCATCTCGATGAACTCCGGCACGGGCGGGATGTCGAGCTTGTCCATGGTCTTCAGCATCATGGACGTGGCCATGGCCGACATCCCGGGCAGGACCCCGATGAGCGAGGCCATGTGCATGCCGGGGTTGCCGACGGTGGCGACCTTGATCTTGCCCATCCTTTTCTTGATGATCGCGTCGAGTCCGAAGAACGTGAAGAAGAGGTTTGCATCAATGCCTTCCATGCGGGCGCCGTTGGCCATGATCAGGCCTGGGTAGACGCCGTCGAGCGACCCTTTCGAGATGATGATCGAAACCTTCTTGATTTTCTCTTCCATGATTCTCTCCTTTTCTCCGGTCCCGGTCACACGCAACCGACCGGCTTGGGCAGCCCCGCGATCCGGGCCGCCTTCTTGGCCGGCCCGCCGGGAAAGATCTCATAGAGCTCCTTGGTGCTGATGACGCCTGACTTGTTGATCTTCCGGCCGTCGGCCAGGATGACGACGCTGCCCTCCGCGTCGATCCTCTCGACTTCGGAGATGATGAATTCCACATCCTTGGGAAGGAATTTCGATTTTTTGCGGGTGATTTTCTCGATCGTGGTAAATCCGAACGGGATGAATAGGAAACCCGGCTGATAATAGTGCGCGTCGTCCCTGTCGATGACGGTGACCGACCACATCTTCCCTTTTCCAGTCAGGAGTCTCCTGCGAATGCCTGCCTCAAGAATATCTTCGATCCGAGCGGCCACTCCACGAGCAGCCTGTCCGTGGGGATGCCGGGCCCGATGCATAGCGAGGGCGTGGGCCCGTAGAAATCATGGAAGTAGGTCCGGCTCCTGACCCCGAGCGCGTGCAGGTTGAGATTCGCGTTCTTGGCCTGAAGCGGATCGTAGGTCCAGGTGATGAGGCCAATCCCCTATTTCAGGGCCTCCCGCCGCTGCGCCCACTTGAGCTTCTTCCCGATCCCGTAGCCCTGGAACTCGGGAACGACGGCCAGCAGGTGGGAATGCTGGCAGAAGCCGCCGTCGTATATGGCCGGGAAGGAATAGACGAACCCGGCCATTTTTCCGTCCACGAAGGCCCCCAGGAGGATCACGCCCATCCGTGAATGGACGTAAAACTGGTGGGCGGGCGTCAGGTTGACGTCCGAATGGTGCCAGATGGTCTTCTGGATGTAGAGGAGGTATTCGAATTCCGCATGATTCCTGAGTTTACGAATGAGGACTTTGCCCGCCAAGTTTAATCCCCTTCTGTAACGCTAAGCGCTCATAGATATGGATGATCCGTTGGGCCATGGCTTCGGCCGAGAACTTCTGGTGGACGACCTCGAAACCGCGCTGCGCCAGCCGGTTCGCCAGGGCCTTGTCGAGGGTGAGCTTCAATATCGCCTGCGCCAGGGCCTGAGGGTCCCGCGGCGGGACGAGGAGCCCAGTCTCCCGGTGGATGACGACCTCAGGAATGCCCCCGGCCTGGGTGGCCACCACCGGAAGACGGCTGGCCATAGCGTCCAGAAGAGAACTGCCCAGGCCTTCCATGCGGGAGGACAGGACGAAGAGATCGAGCGACGCGAGGATCCGGGGCACGTCCTCGCGGAAGCCAAGGAAGTAAACGACGTCGTCGACGCGCAGGTCGCGGGCCTGGCGGTCAAGCTCCATCCGGAGCGAGCCCTCGCCGACGATGATGATCTTCACTTTCGGGGCATGGCCCTTCAGGACTTTCGCCGCGTCGATGAGGTCCTTGTGCCCCTTGTGGTCCTCGAGCTGGGCCACGATCCCGACCAGGAAATCGTCCGGGGCGAAGCCGAACTCCCTGCGGAGGAAGCCCTTATCCTTGACCTCCCGGAAGGGAGCGAAGTCGATCCCCGAGGGCACGACCTCGATGAGCGTCTCCGGGACCCCCCCCCTGATCAGGACTTTGCGAACCTCCTCGGAGATGGCGATGACGGCGTCGACATTCTTTACGTACTTGCGCCGGCTCTTTATGGGGAAATCCACCCGCCTGGAGATGACGCGGATGGGGACTTTCGCCAGGGAAGCCGCCCACGAACCCACCGACACGGCGTGAGCGTCGTGGAAGTGGGCGAGGACGCAGCCGCGGCGCTTCATGGCCCGGGCGAGCTTCAAGACGGCCACGAGGTCCATCTCACTCTTCATGCGGAGCGGCAGGACCGGAAGTCCGTCCCCGGCGGCCTTCTCGTGGAGGGGAGAATCGGGCTGGACGATAAGATAAAACGGGGTGCCTTTCTTTTGGAGTTCGCGGGCCAGGAAAAGAGCCTGACGCTGGCCGCCCCGCCACTCGCGTCCGGCGTCAATATGGAAAAGGCTCAATTCTCTCTCCTTTTTTCCAGATCTCCCTCAGCTTGGCGTAGCGGATGAAGATCGAGTAGCCGTTGAGGACCGAGATGACGAGCCCGGGGAAACCGTCGAGAAAACCGAGCTTCAGGACGTAGGACTTGAGGAACCGGCCAGCGGGCCAGCCGAGGAGGTGGAAGAGCCGGCACTGTTTTTTTCTCGCGTAAAGCTTCTGGGCGCCGAGGTCCGAGAACTTGTTGATGCGGGCCACGTGCTCGGCGATGCTGTCATAAGTGAAGTGGTGGATCGCCCCTTTAAGCTTCTCGATTCGACCGTCGACGACCAGGTCCTCGTGGACATAGTCGCCCTCCCAGCGGGCCCTGTCCTTGCGGAACAAGCGCACTTTCCGGTCCGGGTACCATCCGGAGTGGCGGATCCATCGGCCGAGGTAGTGGACCTGGCGGGGGATGGAGAAGCCGGCGCAGTCGGGCTCCCCATCGGCTAGAGCGAGGATCGCGGACCTCAACTCGGGCGAAACGCGCTCGTCGGCATCCAGGGACAGGACCCAGGGATGGGAAGCTTTCGCGTTGGCGAAGTTCTTCTGGTCGGCGAAGTTCGTCCACTTCCGCTCGTAGACATGTTCGGTGTATCGCCTGGCAATCCGGACCGTGTCGTCCGTGCTATGGCTGTCGACGACGATGATCTCGGAAACGAGCCCCTGGACGCTCTTCAGGGCCGGTTCGAGCCTCTCCTCTTCATTGAATGCGATGAGAACGGCCGAAACCTGCATGCGGAAATATTAACATATTTATATCGAGGAAAAAAGACAACGGCGAGACGCAAAATTGCCGATAGGGCGTTAGTCGGAATTCTGGGACATGAACCAATTCTCCGGAATTGGTATCGTGTCCCTGGAATTCCGTGTATCAACAGAAGCCGGCGTCATCGCTTGAGAAGAAAGAGTCCTATTAGCAATTTTGGGCGGGACGCACCGGCAGCGCCGCCGTTACGCCTCACGAATTTCTTTAAAAAAGGCCGGGTTGTCCCGCGATAGCCTATCTGTTTTCCAGCAATATATCCCGGTTCTGCAGGCTCGAGCCGACGGCCTTTTCCAGCCTGGCCTGGGAAAGATTGTAGTCCACCAACGCCTTGATCTCCAACGACCGGGCGTTGGCCAACCCTTCCTGGTACTGGAGGACGAAGTAGTTCGTGGTCAGGCCGACGTTGAGCTTCTTGGTCTCGGCCTCCAGCCGTTTTTCGGCCAGCTCCCGGGCGATCCGATAGGCCTCGACGCTCTTGGCGCCCGTCTCCACGCTCCGGACGGCGTCGCTCACTTCGAGATAGATCTGCTGTTCCTGGTTCTTCAGCCTGGCCAGGCTCTGGTCGAGCTGGAGTTTGGCCAGCGCGTAATTGGCCCGGCCCACGATGTTGCTGACGGGGACCGACAGGGTCAGCCCCACCGTCCAATTCTGGTAGAGGAATTTCGCGGCGTCGCGCAACGCATTAGAGCCCCCCCCCTTCTCCTTGCCGACGATGACACCCAGGTAAGGGTCGTTATTCAGGTAGAGGATCCTGTCGCCCGAGATGCCGGGACTCCAGTAGGACAATTTCAGGTCAAGCTGGGGAAGCAGTTGGTTCTTGGCCACGCTGAAGTCGACTTGGTTCGTCAGGATCGTCGTCTTGTTGACCTCGAGGTCGGGCCGCCTGTCCATAGCTTCCTTCAAAGCCTCGTCCAGCGAGATCGACATGGGCTTGAACGCCGGTTTGTCCACGGGCTCGATCTTCAGGGACCGGATATCCCCCTCAGGGACCGGGTTGACGAGACTCTTGAGGACGTCCTCGCTCTTCCGGATCAGGGCCTCGGCCTGGAGGATGTCCGCCTCCCGCTGGGCGACGGTCGCCTCGGCGTTGAGGACCTCGAGCGGGGCCAGGGTCCCGACGTCGACCTCCTTCTTATTCTTGGTCAGGAGGTCGCGGGCGAGCTGGAGCGACTGCCCCTTGACCTTGAGGCTCTCGATGGCATAAACGAGGTTCCAGTAGGCTTCCTGGACCTGGTAGACCGTGGCGATAAGGGTCGTCCGGAGCTGGCTCTGGGAAATGTCCAGGTTGTTCCGGGAGACGATGATCTGCCGGCGGGCGACCTTGGAGCCGAAGTTCTTCAGGAGGGGCTGGGTGAAGTCGAAGCGCAGGGTGCTCCCAAAGCGGGGGTTGATGAGCTGGAAGGCCTGGTTCGTGTCGGACTTGTAGTTCTGGAGGGACAGGGACAGGTTGCCGCCCCAGGGGACCTGTTGGACGACGGATGCGCCGATCGTCGTCATCTTGAGGGTGCTCGTGCCCGAGCCCTGGAGGAACCAGTAGGAGGGGCTCTCGGTGCCTTCGCGGTCATAGTTGAAATCCAGGCTGGGCAGGAAGAACTCCCTGGCCTGGGACAGGGTGGCGTCGGCCAGTTCGGGGTTGTAGACCTCGACGGCCAGGTTCAGGTTGTTCTTGAGGGCCTTGAGGATGGAGTCCTCGAGGGTCAGCTTCATCCCGGCCTGTTCCTGTCCGAACGCGGACGAAGTCAGAAAGCCCATGATCAAGAGTGTAAGCGTCGCTTTTTTCGTCGTCACGGATGTCCTCCTCGATGAGTGGCGCGCTCTTCGCGCCCGTTCACCCACAGTCTAGCAAAATCGTCTTCACAAAACAAAAAGGGTGTCTTGCAAAAAGCACATCTATATAATATACGTATATGGACCGGTTAGGGTTCTCATGTCGCGAAAAATGAGCCTGAAGAACAGGGCCCTCCTCAAGGGCGGAGTCCTCACGGCCGTCTCCTCGCTGGGAATGGGGACATGGCTTCTCTTCTTCTTCGAGGTCACGAAATTCACGTTCCTCGAACACGCCTTCCGGCCGCGGCCCTTCGCCCTAGCGGCCGCGACCGGGCTCGTCGGGCTGACACTCCTTACGTTCTGGCTCATCTATTCGCGGATCATGTCCAGGCTCCACGCTCAGCCCTTCGAAGAGGTCCTCGGCCGCGACGCTCTCACCTATCTTCCGCTGGCGTTCACGGCCCTCGCCCCGGTCACCCTGCGTCATTACCTGAGCGCGGCGGACATCCTGGTCCGGACGAGGCTCCTCCTGGAAGCGGCCGTTTTTCTCGTCATCTGCCTCAAGGTCGTCCAGTTCCTGGAATGGCGGAGGCGTCGGGCCGAAGCCGTGCCGTCGCCTCTCGCCCGCTTGTCCGGGCTCTCTTCAAAGAAAAAACTCGTCGCCCTCTTCATCGCTTTCCTCGTCTTCGCGAACCTCGGCTCCGTCATCATGTTCAAGAAAGGGATCTACTTCTCCGGGGACGAACCCCACTATCTCCTGATGGCCCACAGCCTCCTCCATGACGGCGACCTCGACCTGGCCAACAACTACGCCCAAAAAGATTACCACTCTTATATGCTGACGACGGGGACCATTCCCCAGATCCACGCCATCCGGGGGAAAAAACCGGGCAGTCTATATTCGGCCCATTCGCCCGGGACGGCTTTCCTGTTGCTCCCCTTCTACGCGGCGGGTTCGCTCTTCGGGAAAACGGGCCTCATCCTGTGGCTGCGCTTCGGAATGAGCCTGTTCGGGGCGTTGTTCGGACTTCAGGTTTTTCTCTATGTCCGGGATGCCTGGGGAAGCGAGAAATGGGCGCTCATCCTCTGGGCCCTGACCGGCCTCGCCACGCCGGTCTATTTTCATTCCATCCATATTTATCCCGAGATGTTCATCGCCCTTTTCGCCTTCGTCGTCTTCAGGCTCTTTCATTCCCCGGCCGCCCTGACGCCGGGCCGGCTCATCCTCTGCGGCTTCCTCCTCTCGACCTTCATCTGGTTCCACGCCCAGAAATATGTCTTCCTTACCGGGCCGCTCCTTCTCTTCTGCTTATGGGTGCTCCACAGGAAGCGGGCCGGAAGGAGGGATTACACGGCGTTCCTCGTCTTTCCCATCGTGATCACGGTGGTCTATTTTCTCTTCCAAAAGGCCCTCTACGGCTCGTTCTCCCTGTTGGCGGTGTCTTGGAAGGGCAACATGACGGCAGAGGAAACCTCGGCTTACACGAAGATGGTCCTCACGGGCATTCCCTTCCGGTTCCGCTGGGAAACCCTGGCCGATTACTTCTTCGACCAGAAGGACGGGCTCCTCCTCTATGCCCCGATCTATTTCTTTTCCTTCCTGGGACTGGTGGAAATGGCCCGGAGGAAGGCCGGGGACCTCCTGGCCCTTCTTTTTGTAGCCTCTCCCTACGCCCTCGTCTCGGCGTTCCTGACCCAGCGGCCGGCCTACGCCCCACAGGCCAGAACGCTCGTGGCGGTCATCTGGGTCATGATCATCGGGCTGGGATATTTCGTCGCCCACAACACGAAAAAGATATTCGCGGGCGCTTTCGCTCTTAGCTCGGGAGTGACCCTGCTCATGACCTGGCTCCTGCTCAGGAACCCGCTCGCCATCTACCAGGAAACGACGGTGGGCAACACGGAAAGGGGCGGCGCCATCTTCTACATCCTGAGCAACCTGCACTTTGACCTGACCGGGCTCCTGCCGGTTTACATCAAGAGCCGGGTAGGCCCCTGGCCGCTTAACTTCTATTGGCTGGCGGGCCTGGTCGTCTTCGTCCTGGTCTATGCCCTGGTCCGGAGGCCATCAAGGGACCTTTCGTTCCGATGGCGGACGCACGTTCTCTTCGCCGCGGCGGGGGGGGCGCTGTTCTTTGTCTGGTTCGTCATTTACCCCAGGACCGTCCTTTTCAACCCAGTGAACACAGCCTTCCGCTCCGGTGAGAGGCTCAGGTTCACCTCCATGTCGAGGGTCGCCCGCCAGATCGAGCCGGGCAGTTTCCTCCTGCCCGAGGACGGCCGCGCCTACGTTTTCAGTTTCACCTCGCGCCGGAAGATCGGCAAGCTCCGTTTCGAGTTCGGGTCCAAAGCAGGGGACTATGATGCCGAGCTCACCTACTTCGATTATCCGGTCTTCGAGGGCCGGACCGTCGGGGAGGTCCGATCCCTCGATCTGCCCTCGCCGCCGGCCTACGCATACAAGAACGCCTACCTCTATTTCGTGACGTTACAGCTGGGAAAAGGCGCCGGCGTCCGGACGGCCGAAAACCCGTATTTCTTCAAGCTGGTTCCGTCCGACTGACCCGAACGTCCGGGTCTTTCGAATCCAAGGCCATTGGCCGGAATTTCAACAGAGATATTCCATCGCGGATTTGCGGAAAACACGGGAGCCCCAAAGAAACGGACCAGGCAGGCCATGAAAGCCCGGTTTCCCCGGACTGCGTTAAGGCTGGTGCCGCAGCCTTCAGGCTACGCAAAGACGCGGGCTGAAGCCCGCGACTACAAAGATGGCCGGATCATCGTTCGGGGAATTTCAGCTGGTTGCCGGCATGACGACGATGACTTTCTTCGAGCGTTCCATGGAGTCATTCCAAAGCACTCATTTATAACACATTCCCTGATCCCGCGTCTAATCCAGGTGATACGAATCTTTCATCTTGGATAGGCGTCGAGGTCGAGGTCGACGAACATGGGGATCCCGGCCGCGCACTTTTCGAGGGCCAGCGCAGCCACCATGGCGGCGTTGTCGGTGCACATCTTCGGCGAGGGGATAAAGGCGGGAAGCTTCTGCCTGTCCGCGAATTGCTGAAACCGGGTCCGGAGACGATTGTTTCGGGCGACACCGCCGCAGAGGATGAGGAACCTCGGCCCGAACTCGTCCACCGCCTTGGCAAGGTTATCGACGAGCGACCCGGCCACCGCCTCCTCGAAGCTGGCCAGGAAATCGGCAAGCCGCGGATGATCTTTCGTGATCCCGCTCTCGCGAATGTGCTTCAAAGCGGCGGTCTTGAGGCCGCTGAAGCTGAAGTCAAGGGGCGCGTCCTTGATCCGCGGCCTGCTGAAAACGAACGCCTTCGGATCGCCGTTCGTCGCGAGCTTCTCGACGACCGGCCCTCCCGGATAGCCGAGCCAGAGGAACTTAGCGACCTTATCAAGGGCCTCGCCGGCCGCGTCGTCGCGCGTCTTGCCCAGGAGCCGATAGGAAAGCTTCTTTTCTAGAAGATAGAGCGACGTGTGTCCGCCCGAGACAAGAAGGGCAAGTGCGGGAAAACCGATGTCTCTGTTTTCCAAGAAGGCCGCTTCGATATGGCCCTCGAGGTGGTCGATGCCGGCCAGTGGTTTCTTGAAGTAATAGGCCAGGCCCTTAGCGAACGAAAGCCCGACGAGGAGGGAGCCGATGAGGCCCGGTCCCTGGGTCACGGCGAAAAGGTCTATCGCGGAGAGCCCGACCCCGGCCTGCGCCAGCGCCTCCCCGACGATGGCGTCAATCGACTTGATGTGCTGTCGCGACGCGAGCTCGGGCACAACCCCGCCGTAGGGCGCGTGGACCTCGTCCTGGGACAGGATGACGTTGCTCAGGACCTCGAACCGGTCCGTCAGGACGGCGGCCGAGGTCTCGTCGCACGATGTTTCGATGCCGAGGGCGTACATGAGGACCTAGTATATAAGAAAAACAAGGGGGGTTCTACCGAACCATTCTCCAAAAATTGTCGATAGGACTCTTTCTTCTCAAGTTATGACGTCGACTTCTGGTGATCCCCGGAATTCCAGGGACACGATACTATTCTAGAGAATTAATACAAACGCATTAAATAATTTGACATCTGACCTTAAGGGATTTCGAGCCGCCCTCACTCTCCCAGCTCCTGTATGAACGGTCCTGAATGCCGTCCTCAAGCCCCCGTAGCGGAGGGGGGACCCGTCGGCTTTTTCGACGGGGGGAACCGACGGGACTGGTTCCCGGGGGGCCGGGGGAGTGAGGATGGCATTCAGGACCGTTCAGGGCCTGAAGCTATAGGGTGGGCGGAATATACCGTTCTCCGTGATGATGCCGGTGATGTATTTCGCCGGGGTCACGTCGAAAACGGGATTGCGGACGGCGATATGAGGGAGCGTGATGCAGCGGCCGCCGACCTCCCGGACCTCGCGCGGGTCCCGCTCCTCGATGGGGATCTCGTCCCCCGTCGCCAGGCCGGCGTCCACCGTGCTCATGGGCGCGGCCACGTAGAAAGGGATGCCGTGCTCTTTGGCCAGGACCGCGACGGAGTACGTCCCGATCTTGTTGGCCGTATCTCCGTTCCGGGCGACACGGTCCGCGCCGACGACGGCGATCTGGATCTCTCCCTTCCGCATGAACCAGCCGGCCATGTTGTCCGTGATGAGGACGACGGAGATGCCGCGCCGGTCGAGCTCCCAGCAGGTCAGCCGGGCGCCCTGGAGGAACGGCCGGGTTTCGTCCGAGAAGACGCGGATCTTCTTCCCCTGCTCATGGGCGGCCCGGATGACGCCCACGGCCGTCCCGTAGCCCGCCGTGGCCAGCTCGCCGGCGTTGCAGTGGGTCAGGACGGTCGCGCCGTCCGGGATAAGGTCCCGGCCGTGACGGCCGATGGCCTTGTTGGTCGCGACGTCTTCGACCTCGATGGCCCTGGCCTCATCGAGCACGCAGCGTTTGAGCCGGGCAAGCGTCAGACCGCGGTTCGCGTCAAACGTCCTTCGCATCCTCTCCAGCGCCCAGAAGAGGTTTCGGGCCGTGGGCCGTGTCCGCTCGAGACGCCTGGTGATCTTTTCAAACGCGCGGTCGATGTCTTCGCCGCTCCTGACCGCCAGCACGCCCAGGGCAACGCCGTAGGCCGCCGCGACGCCGATGGCCGGAGCGCCGCGGATGACCATGGTCTCGATGGCCCGGGCGACCTGGCCGTATCTGTCATATTCGAGGTAGATCTCCTTCAGCGGGAGCTTCCGCTGGTCGATCATGACGACCTTGTTCTTTTTCCACGCGATGGCCGGAAGCATGCCTCACTCCTTTTTCCAGTTCGGCGTCAGCGGGTCCTTCCATCCCCACTTCCGCGTCCATCGTACGTAAAGTTCATTGAAGGCCTTCCCGTCCTCCGGCGAAAGCCGCTCCTTCATTTTCCCGTGGCTGTAAACGATCTGCAGGTCGTTGTCGCGGAGGACCTTCTCGGAAGGCAGTCCTAACTCGCGGGCGATCGCAGCCTCCTCGAAACTCTTCCGGTAATCTTCGCGATGGCTTTCCGTTTGGGAGAGAAGGTAATGATAGAAACCGCAGGCGAAATCCCCATCGATGAGCTTCTCGAGGGTTTTCGCGACGGCGGCGAGGGCGCGGGTCTTCTCTTTCTCGTCGAGGCCCGATGCCGCGGCCAGACTGAGGTCGACGTACCGGCGGGCGGCTTCGAGCCGGGCGGGTTTGAACTTCGCGTGGTCGACAAGGTCGACGAGACTCCTGAGCGCCGCGTCCTTGAGCCCAAGCTCATCGAGCGAGGACGCGAGCCCGAGCAGGGAAACGTCGCGCGCCCATTCCTCCCCTTCAGCGAACCCGAGCGTAAAAGCCTGAAGGAAGCTCTTTTCGGCGTCCGACCACTTCTCGAGGCCCGCCTCAGCCAGCCCCTTGAGCATGAAGGCCTGGGCCGACGGGTTCGACCGGACCGCTTTCTCCGCTTCGAGCAGGGCCCGCTTGTAGGACGCGACAGCCTGTGCGGTCTCGTAAGCCCGGGTCCGCAGCTGTCCCTCGGAATAATAGAGCTTGGCCTGCTTGAGGTGGGAACCGCAACCGGCGAGAAGCAGGACGGCTAGAAAGGCGAAGGCGCATGAAACGGGACGCCAAGGGCTTCGCGGTCTCATCACGAGTCCCCCACCGTCCCCTCAATCCTCGTCTTTTTTGGCTTTCTTTCGGATGCGGTCCAGGATGAGCTTCCGGACCTGGGCATCGGACATGACGTGGATGCCAAGTCTGGCCATATCCATGCCTACGCTTTGCATGCCGCGCCAGAACTCCGGGCCCGACCCGGCCGGCTTGATGTCCTCGATGGCCCGGGCCGCCCGTTCTCCGAATTCATCAGCGATCTTTCTGAAGTCGCCGGCTTCGAGGTCCTCCTGGAAGAGAGCCAGGAGGAACGCGTCCTCGAGTCCGCAAACAGGATAGAGTCCGGCAAATGCCTTCCGCAAAGCGGCCATGTCCTTGGCGCAGACCTCACCGGCGAAAGCCTCCCGGACCCCGTCGGTCCTCTCGAAAAAGTTCAGGATGAATGCGTCCGGCTTGCTCTCGACCATCCCCGGCTCGAGCCAGACCTGCCAGGCCAGAACTCGTTCCTTCAGGTCGAAGATCCGACGCACCGCCCAGACGCAGATGGAATAGAGCACGGGAAAATAGAGATAGGTTTTCAGCGGCAGGAATTCCGCCAGCACTTTGACGCCGTTGTCGAGAACATGTTCAGCCCTTTTTTTGTCCATCAAGTATTTTTTACTTTATTCCGCCCCAAATAGCAAATTTAGAATTACTTGTTGATCTCCAGGATGGCCAGGAAGGCCTCCTGGGGGATCTCGACCTTGCCGACGCGGCGCATGCGCTTCTTGCCTTCTTTCTGTTTCTCCAGGACCTTCATCTTGCGCGTGTAGTCGCCGCCGTAGAGCTTGGCCAGAACGTCCTTGCGGTAGGCCTTGACCGTCTCGCGGGCGACGATGCGGTTGCCTATCGCGGCCTGGAGGGCGACCTCGTACTGCTGCCGCGGGATGACCTTGCGCATCCTCTCGACCAGCGCCCGTCCCATATTATATGCCTTGTCCTCGTGGACGATGAGGGACAGCGCGTCCACCGCCTCGCGATTGATCAGGATGTCCAGCTTCACCAGAGCCTCCTGCCGGTAGCTCACGAATTCATAATCCATCGAGGCGTAGCCCGAGGAGCAGGACTTGAGCTGGTTGTAGAAGTCGAAGACGACCTCATTCAAGGGAAGCTCGTAGGTCAACAGGATGCGCTGGGTGGAGATGTATTCCATCTTCTTCTGCTCGCCGCGCTTGCCCTCGAGGAGTTTCAGGATGTTGCCCAGGTACTTGTCCGGGGTCAGGATGAGCGCCCGGATGACCGGTTCTTCGATTTTCGCGATCTTCTGGGGATCGGGAAGCTGGGAGGGGTTCCGGACATCGAGGACCTCGCCCGTCGTGGTGGTCACCCGGTAGTTGACGCTCGGGGCCGTCGTGACGAGGCTCAGCTGGAAATCCCGCTCCAGCCGTTCCTGGACGATCTCCCGGTGCAGGAGGCCGAGGAACCCGGCCCTGAACCCGAGGCCTAGGGCCGGCGAGTTCTCCGGCTCATAATGGAACGAGGCGTCGTTCAGCCGGAGCTTCTCCAGGGCGTCCCGAAGGTCCTCGATGCGGCTTTCTCCCGCCGGGAACATGCCGCAGAAGACCATGGGCTTGGCCTCCTTGAACCCGGGCAGGGCTTGAGCGGTCGGGTCCTTCTTGAGGGTGATGGTCTCCCCGATCCGGGCGTGGCTCAGCTTCTTGATCCCGGCGATGACGTAACCGACTTCGCCCGTTAGGAGTTTATCCACCTTGACAGGCTTCGGCGTCAGATAGCCGACCTCCTCAATCTCGTACTCGGCGTCCGCCGCCATGAGCAGGATCTTGTCACCGGTCCGAAGCTCCCCGTCGATGATCCGGACGAGGACGACGACGCCCCGGTAGGAGTCGAACCAGGAGTCGAAGAGGAGGGCCTTGAGCGGCGCGTCCGGATCGCCCTTGGGAGGCGGGATGCGATCGACGATCGCCTGGAGGACGGCGTCGATACCCGTGCCTTTCTTGGCGCTGACCAGGAGCGCGTCCTCGCGCTTGAGGCCGATAATATTCTCCATCTGGTCAAGGGTCTGCTCGACCTCGGCCTGGACCAGGTCGATCTTGTTGATGACCGGGATGAGAAGGAGGTTGTTCTGGACCGCGAGGTAGGTATTGGCCAGGGTCTGGGCCTCAACCCCCTGGGAGGCGTCGATGACCAGGACAGCCCCCTCGCAGGCCAAAAGGCTCCGCGAGACCTCGTATGAGAAATCCACGTGGCCGGGTGTATCGATCAGGTCGAGGACGTATTTTTCGCCGGACTTGGCCGTGTAGAGGAGCCGGGCGGTCTGGGCCTTGATGGTGATCCCCCGCTCCCGCTCGAGGTCCATGGTGTCCAGGACCTGCTCTTTCAGCTCGCGGGCAGGCAGGGCGCCGGTCACCTCGATGAACCGGTCGGCCAGGGTGGATTTGCCGTGGTCCACGTGAGCGATGATCGAGAAATTCCGGATGTTCTTCACGCGGACAGTATAAACGAATCGCACCCTCCCGTCCATCTGAGCCCCCACTCGTTTCCTTGACTTTTGACCATGACTCAAGTACCTTTGAGATGTAGATTTAGGAGGTTTTCATGTTTTTATTCGGACCCATCGGACCCACGGAACTCCTGCTTATCCTGCTCATCGTCATTATCATTTTCGGCGCCAAGAAGCTCCCCGATCTCGGCAAATCTCTGGGCGACGGGATCAAGAACTTCAAGAAGTCGATGCACACCAAGGAAGACGACGACAAGGACAAGCCCGCCAAGAAGGACCCCCCTTCCTCCAACTGATCCGTAATGAGACGGACTCTCGAGAAACTCGCCGAAGAGCGCCGGTCGAAGGAGGACGATCTCGCCCGGAGCGCCGCCGAGTTTAAAACGAAAGGCGCTGAAGATTCATTCGTCCGGAGGTCTGTCTGCCTGAAAGAATCCCTTGCCCGCCTTGAAGAACTGGCCGGATTCCTCAAAGTCCTGCTGGCCCAAAAAAGGCCCCTTTTCGGGCGCAAACGTCCCAGCGACCCGTCGGAGTTCGTCGGCCTGGCCGCGGCCGCCCTTAAGGAGGTCGCGACGCTCCTCGATGACCAGGCCAGGGAGACGCGCACCCAAACGGCCGCTGTCCTCGAGCTCATTAGGAAGCTCCCCCCCCTGATGGACGCAAAGGACCGGGAATTTGAGGCGCTGGGAAGCAATCACGTCGGCATGATCTTCAAGAGCATGGAGTGGCGGGTGGATAAACTCGCCGTCGAATATGGGGATGTCCAGATCCTGATGAAGAAGTTCTTCCTCATCCGGGAGAAGCTGGATTCCCTTATCCTGGTTCTGGGAAAAGGGAAGAAACCGTCCCCCGCCGAAGTCCGAGCCGTTCTCGGGCCCCTGGAGGATTGGCGCTACGCCGGATTCGAGAACAGGTTCCGCGGCTCCGAAGAGGACATCCGGAAACAACAGCTCGGCTACGCAGACGCCTTCCGGAAGGGCGGCAAGGTTCTCGACCTCGGCTGCGGCCGGGGAGAGTTCCTGGACCTCCTCCGGGAGAACGGCATCGATGGGGAGGGAGTGGATCTCAACGGTCAGATGATCGAAATCTGCCTCGACAAAGGATTGAACTGCCGGCAGGGGGACATCCTTGAGCGCCTCGCCGAGGCCCCGGACGGTTCGCTCGACGGAATTTTTTCATCCCAGGTCGTCGAGCACCTACGTCCGGCCTACATCAAAAGGCTGGTGGATACGGCCTACGCCAAGCTCGCCCTTGGCGGAACGATCATCATCGAGACCGTGAATCCGGCTTCGGTCTTCGCCCTGGTCCAGATCTACTTCCTCGATCTCAGCCACGAGAAGCCCGTCCATCCCCGGGCCCTCCAGTTCATGCTCGAGAGCACGGGATTCTCGGACGTCGAGGTCCGTTACTCGGCTCCCCTGGACGCGGAACGGCTCCGGGAACTGCCGGGCGCCGACGAGAGGACCTCGATGATGAACGAGAACCTCGACCGGCTGAACGACCTCCTGTTCGCGCAGCAGAACTACGCGGTCCTGGGGCAGAAGAGATGAATGAACGGCTTTACGCGGGTTTTGACCTGGGCGGGACCCAGCTCAAGTATGGGCTCATCGACGAAGGCGGAGCGATCGTCCTCAAGGAGAAGACGCCCAGCCCGGGTTCCATCGACGGCCTTCTCAGCCTCCTGGAACGCATCTGGCTGGACCTCAAGAAGGGCCACCCGGGAAGGATCAAAGCGGCCGGGTTCGGCTTCGCCGGGTTCTTCAGTCTTCGGGAGCGGAAGATCCTCCATTCCCCCAATTACCCGAGCCTAAACGGCTTCGATCTCGTTCCGAACTTGAAAAGATTTCTTGACGTCCCCTTCCGGATCGACAACGACGCCAACATGGCCGCTTTCGGCGAATACAAGCACGGGGCCGGGCGCGGCGCTCAGTCCCTGGTGCTCTTGACCGTAGGGACGGGCATCGGGTCCGGGATCATCCTCGACGGCAAGCTCTGGCAGGGCAAATGCGGTTTCGCCGGGGAGCTTGGACACATCACGGTCAACCCGGAAGGGTCGAAGTGCAACTGCGGCAACGTCGGCTGTCTGGAAACCGAGGCCTCGGCCCCCAGGATCCTCAGGAACTACGTCGTGCTCGCCGGAAAGGACGAAGGGCTGACCTCGGAGGACGTCTACAACCGGGCAAAACGGGGCGATCCGGCCGCCCGGGAGAGCTTCGCCCGCTGCGGCTATTACCTGGGGATCGGCCTGGGCATCGTCATCAACTTCCTGAACCCGGAAAGGATCATCCTGGGGGGCGGGGTCATGACGACGGGCGAATACATCCTGTCTCCGGCCGTGGAAGAGGCCCGGAGGCGGTCCCACCGGGTGTCTTTCGCCTGCTGTTCCATAGGCAAGGCCGGCCTGGGCAACGACGCGGGCCTCATCGGGGCGGCTTCCTGGGCAGGGAACCAAGCCTCTCTCGGGAATTCTTGACTCTCACGCTCCGGCCCAAGACCGCAACCATTCCAGCCTGGCGGCCGTTTAAATATTTTGCATCTCAAGCGGCAAAAACGATATAATGTCCGAGTCGAACAGAGAATTAAAGCATAGATTATCAAGGGAATAAGCCGGTCATGAAGGAGGCCCCCGTGGTCAAGAAACCGAGTCCCGCCCTGGCGGCGCTTTTCGTGGTCCTCGCTCTCGCGTCCACATCGTTCGCCGACCGCCTCACCGGATCCCTCAAAGGCCGGATCACGGACAAGCAGGGCTATCCCCTTCCCGGCGCCTTCATCTACGTCTCCTCGCCCGCCCTGCTCGGGATCCAGAACTACATCACCGCCGACACGGGAAGCTACGCCTTCATCCTGCTGCCGCCCGGGACTTATAAAGTGACGGTTGAGATGCCAGGATTCAAGACCGTCAATGTCGACAACCTCCTCATAAACGTTGGGAAGGCCCTGGCCCTGAACTTCAAGCTGGAAGCCACGGACATCGAGGAGGAGATCACGAGCCTCGGGGCCACTCCCTTGGTCGACACCCTGTCCGCCAAGAACCCGTTCGTGGCCGACAAAGACATCCTCCGTCACGCTCCCCTGACCAGGGATTTCTCATCGATCGCCGGGTTGGCGCCCGGTGTCGTCGCGGACCCTGCCTTTCCGGACCGGGACTTCGCCATCCACGGTTCGACCGTCAGAGCCAACACCTTCGTCTTCGGGGGGACCGACGTCACGGACCCCTTGACCATGGCCCCTCTCGCGAACCTCAACGTCGACGTGGTCGAGGAAGTTGAGTTCGAGACAACCTCTCATCCCCCAGAAACCTATCCCGCCGAGGGAGGGTTCATTAACGTCGTCACGAAGTCCGGAGGGAACCAGTTCCTCGGCGACCTCCATCTCACCCATTCTAGCGGGTCCCTCTCCAAGGAGCTCTGGTCGGAAAAGGACCTGGCCGAAAAAGGGGTCGCGGCACCGCCCGCGGCCCAGAGGCACTGGGATTTCGCTCTCAATATGGGCGGGCCGATCATGGAGGACCGGGCCTGGTTCTTCACGAATGCCCGCCTGGACCTGCGTTCCAAGGAGGCCCCGTTCCAGCCTTGGACGGACCCGCTCGGCGCCGTTCATAACCAATATCGCTGGCGCGACCGGGACCTCATGACCTTCCTCAAAATCAGCACCCAGGTCACTTCAAATATCCGGGCCATCGCCTCGGTCAATTACCAGAACCAGTACCAACCCGTCTACGAACCCCTCCTGTCGCTAAACACCCCCAAGGAAACCAGCCGGGTCCTGGACCACGACAGCCTGTTCACGGCTTCCGGGATCGTCAATTACAGGATGGACCAGAACACGTTCGTTGACCTCTCCGTCGGGCTCGTCCAGCGCTCGAAGCCCCTCCTTCTCAACGTCGACGGACAAAACCTGCCTTATTACACCGACGCGGTATCGGGCCGCGTCTGGGGGAGCGCTCCGTTCAATGAAAAGTCGACGGGGCGGCGGTTCAAAGGGGCGGTCTCCATCACGCGAATTCAGAACGGGATCATGGGAATCGCCCATGAACTCAGGGCTGGAGCGGAATATGAGGACGGTTACGGGGACCTTTCGACCTGGAAGGACGACAACCTCGCCTTGACCTATTTCGCGGGAAACCCCTATTTTTACGGAACCACCGTCTCTCCAAAAACCGGAAAGACCGTGGGCAAGGGACTGGTCTCATTTTCCCTGGCAAGCAAGGTCGAAGGCGGCTTGATCCTCAAAGAGGAAATGAAGCGACTGGGCTTCTACGTCCAGGACGCCCTGACCATCGCCCAGCGGGCCACGATCCACCTCGGCCTGAGGTTTGACCGCAGCGCGGCCCGAATGCCGGCCGTTTCCAAGGCCCAGAGCGGAAACGCCGTTTCGGTCCAGATCGGGACCGACCTGATCAAGCCCGTCTATGGCCTGAACCCTTACGATCAGAACGTTATCCAGGCTTGGGACCAGATGATGGTCTGGAACGCCCTTTCGCCGCGGGCCGGGCTGAGCTTGGACCTCTTCGGGAACGGCAGGTCCATCGTCAAGACTTCGTTCTCGCGGTATTCGGGATACCTCAACCTCGGCGCCATCCAGGAGATGGCCTCTTTCTCGCCGACGCGCTCCCATTCGTTCGAATGGTACGACGAGGACGGGAACGGCAAAGTGGACTCCACCGACACTTATGCCCTCTTTCCCGATGACTACCGGATCTACGAAGAGAGCTACTTTAAGAAACGGGTTTCCCCGGACGCCAAAGCGCCTTACACGAACGAGCTGACCGTCGGCCTCCACCAGGAGGTCATGAAGGACCTGACGGTGTCCCTCGAGTATATCGCCAAGAACCAGACAAACATCCTGGAGAACGTCCTTTTCGATCCCGACTCGGGCGTCGAATGGTATTCCGCGGCGAGTCCGTCCCAGAGTTGGTGGGTCCCCTTCAAGACGATCGTTCCCGCCGTGGGAGATTACGCGGAAACCCCGGTGACGGTCTATTTCAGGTCCAACTCCGCCCCCGCCGTCTTCGACCGCCTCCAGAACGTCCCCCAGCTCAAAAGGAAATACGGCGCGTTCGAACTCACGATCCGGAAGCGAATGTCCGACAACTGGCAGTTCTACGGTTCCGTAGTCTGGGGCAAGGCCACGGGAAACGTTGGACTCAGCGCGGCGGCCTCCTCGGGGTTTTCCACGGCCGTCGGCACACCCAACTCCTTTGTCAACGTTCCGGAGGACTCCCGGCTCGACCTGGACCGTCCGACCTCCATCCGGCTCATGGGCACCTACAGGTTCCCCTGGAACTTCTTCCTGACCCTTTATTTCTCCGACTGGAGCGGGGCGCCCTGGGCCAGATCCGTGACCATCCTGCCGCCGGATTCCTGGGTCCAGCTGAACGGCATCACGGCCGCTCCCGTCACGGTCTTCCTGGAGAAACCGGGTTCCAGGCGTACCAGCTTCGACGAGAGCCTGGACCTGAGGATCGAAAAGGAGTTCATGCTGAGGAACCGAAAGAGGTTGAGGTTCTTCGCGGACGTCTTCAACCTGATGGGCCGCAAGTCGAGCCTGCTGGACCTCAACGACGCGGGGTTCTGGTTCCCGGGGGCGGAAAATTCGAACCTGGGACAGCGGGTGATCAGCCCGACGTTCGAGAAATATCTTTCCGTGCTCGGCGTCCGGACGGTGCAGATCAGCCTGAGCCTCGAGTTCTAGTCCAACCGGAACTCGATGGCCTTCATGAGCTCCTCGCCTTCCGTCGAGTTCTTGATGGTCAGCCCGAGCATGTTCTTCCCCTGCCGGAGCGCGTCCAGATTCCCCTCCAGGACGATCGGGAACTCGATCTTGTAGAACTCTTCCCGGCGCGTTTTCAACTCATCCTCCCCGGCCGAGATCTCGAAGGTCTTCCGATCACTCCAGAACGTCGCCCCGGACCCAGTCTTCAGCTCAACCTGGACGTCCATGGTCGTCTCGAGCTTGCCGTCCCTGGCGATAAACCAAAGGCCCCTGTAAGGGACGTCAATGACGATGGTCCCCTCATACCGGTCGCCGCCGGAGATCTTCTTCCGGATGACGACGTCGTAGTCGAAGAATTTCTTCTCCTGGGTGAAGGTCTTCTGGAAGTAAGCCTGGGCGATATTGAGCTCCTGGAGGTGCTCCAGGTTGATCGCGGTCATGGTGAAATTCCCCGAGCAGTTCTCGTCGATGAAGATCACGGGAAACCCCCCGTAATACCAGACCTCGCGGCAGTAGCCCCCCGCGTCCATCGGATAGGTCATCCTCTCGCTCGGCGGGCCGAAGAGGATGTAGATCCGGCCGCGGTCCGTCAGCCATCCCGGCCTCCCCTCGCCGCGGAAGATCTCGCCGGACTGGCCCACGCGCTTGAAGTACTCGGTCTTGTACTCGTTCTCCTCGGTGCCCGGATCGGGATCGCGGCGTTTCCAGAACTCCTCCTTGAACTTGGCCTTCTCAGCGTCGGGGAGCCCGAGGAAGATCTTCCTCTCCTCCCCGGTCATGATGTACTGGACCTTGGACACGAAGTCCCGGTCTTCGGGGCCCAGTTTCCGCTCCAGGTTGTAAAGCCGGCAGGAGGTCCACAGAACCAAAGGCACGAAGATGGTCGCCCAATAGAGTCTTTTCATGTCATCGGATCCTTGGGATCATTATAGCATAACCTCTAACCTGGGGATTGATGAGGAGAATGTTGCGGGCTGGAATCATGGGAAAGAGGCTGGTGCGGAAGGGGGGACTTGAACCCCCACGGCCTTACGGCCATAAACTCCTGAGGCTTACGCGTCTGCCAATTCCGCCACTTCCGCGGCCTGAAAAGTCTCAGGTCAGGGCGTTCATTATAGCCGGAAAAGGACCCTCTGTAAAGGCGCTCTTTGCGTCGACTTGACAAACGCCGGCCCGGCCCTTATCTTTAAGTTAGTGGCTTCATCTCACCAACCCCGTCCGGGGGCCCGTTTGCATCCCATAACCCTTAAGGAGGTTTCATGAAATTCACAGGCCGCGCCCAAATCGAGTCCTTGACGCAATTCAAGACCGATAACTTTCCCGTTACGTCGTTCTATCTGGATACCGACAAGAGCCGGTTGTCAAAGAAAGAGATTTCCGTCTCGCTCAAGCATGTCCTCAACGAGGGCAAAGCGCGCCTCGAGGCCATGGACGTCGCCCGGGAGAAGAAGGAATCCCTGGCCCTTGACCTGGAGAAGATCGGCGCCTTCTGCGCCCGGAACCTCGGGTCCTTCAACCACGCCGGGCTCGCGCTGTTCGCGTGTTCCCGGAAAGGCTTCTGGCAGCCGTTGTTCCTCCCCCACGGCCCCAGAAACAGGCTCATCGTCGACCAGAATTTCTACGTCCGGCCGCTCCCGGCCATCCTGGACAAGTATCGGCGCATCTGTGTCTTCCTCATCAGCCGGCGGGAGGCCCGGTGGTACGAAGTCTATATGGGAGAGATCACCCCCCTCGACAGCTTGACCAGCGACGTCCCGGGCCGGGTCAAGAAAGGGGGATACGAGGGCAACGAGTCCAAACGCATCGAGCGGCACATCGAAACCCATGTCCTGGAACATTTCAAGAAGGCCTCCGGGATGACGTTCGATATCTTCAAGAAGGACCATTTCGCGTCGTTGTTCCTGGGCTGCGATGACGACTCCTATCCTATCTTCGAGCCGCTCCTCCACGCTTATGTCAAGGACCGCCTCAAGGGCCGGATGAAGGCCAAGCCCGCCGACTCCGCCGCGGCGGTCCTCAAGGAGGCCGGGGAGCTCGAGACCGGGCTGAAGGTCGCCGAAGAGTCGGAGGTCGTCCAGAAGCTCATCGCCGAACTCGAACGCGGAGGCAGGGCCTGTTCGGGGGTGAGGGAGACCTTGCAGAGGCTCAACCAGTTCGAGGTCCAGACCCTGGTCGTGACCCACAATTTCTCAAAGGAAGGTCGTGCCTGCCCCAACTGCAAATTCCTCTATCTCGAGGATGAGATCTGCCCGGTCTGCCGGAGGAAAACGGACCCCGTCATGGACGTCATCGACGAAGCCATCGAGGCGGCCCTGAAGCGCAAATGCACCGTCAAGCAGATTGACGCGACCACCCGGCTCGATCGCTACGGAAGCGTCGGGGCCTTCTTGAAATACAAGATGTAGCCGGACGGGACCAGACCCGCGGAACCTAGCCCTTCTTTTCCTTGAATCTCACTTTTTCGAAGTAGCTGTAGATGATCGGAATGACGAACAACGTCAGGAACGTCGTTGCCGTGAGGCCCCCGAGGACGGTGACGGCCATCGGGGCCCTGAATTCCGCCCCGGAGGACGTGGCCAGGGCCATGGGCAGCATTCCCAGGATGGTGGTCAGGGCTGTCAGCAGGACAGGCCTGAGGCGCGTCGAGCATCCCAGGAGGATGGCTTCGCGTTTCGCCATCCCGCTCCGGACGAGCTGGTTGACGTAATCGATCATGACGATGCCGTTGTTGACGGCGATCCCCTCCAGAAGGATGAATCCGACCATGACGGGCAGGTTGACCGGCCTCCCCGCGACCATCAGTCCGATGACGACGCCGATGAGTCCGAGGGGGATCGTGAACATGATGATGAACGGGTGGAGGAGGGATTCGAACTGCGAGGCCATGACCATGTAGACGAGAAGCGTGGCCAGGGCCATCGCGGCGAAAAGGACCTTGAAGGCTTCGATCATCTGTTCGTAAGCCCCCCCATACTCGATAAAATAGCCCGGGGGAAGTTCTTTTTCCAAGCCGCTCAGCCTCTTCTTGATGTCCCTCACGACGCTTCCCAGGTCCCTGCCGACGATATTCCCGGAGATGGAAACGCGCCGGGACTGGTTTTCGCGGCTGATCTGCATCGGCCCGCTTCCCTTTTCGATCGTGGCGATCTGGTCCAGGTAGACCGTCTTATTGAGGGCCGTGAGCAGAGGGATATTCCCGATCTCGGCGATGTTGTCCCGATAGGGCGTCTTGAACCGGACGCGGACGTCGATCTCTTCATCGGCATCCCGGTAGCGCGTCGCCACCTTGCCCAGGGTCGCCGCCTGGACGGTCGTCCCGACCTGGCTGATCATCAGCCCCATCTGAGCGGCCCTTTCGCGGTCGATGCGGATGTGATATTCGGGCTTGGCCGCGGCGAGGGTATGGGTCGCGTCCCTTACGCCCTCGATGCCTTTGATCCGGTCTACGATGACGGTGGCGGTTTTCTTGAGGACGTCAAGGTCCTTCCCGAAAAGCTTGATGTCGATCGGGGTCTGGGCCCCGCCCATGAAGCTCGCAGATATATCGAGGGACTCGAACTTGACGTCCTTGACCTTGGGCAGTTTCGCGCGGAGGCCTTCCAGGATCTGGGCCGCTGTCCTTGACCTCAGTTCTTTTTTCTTCAGCCCGATGTAAAGAATGGCCTCGTGGGGACCGGAGGCGGAGGAAGCCGAACCCGAGTCCGCAGGGTTGACCTCGGCCGAAGACCCGACCTGGGCCGTGACGATGCTGATCTCGGGGTCAAGCTTCGCCTGGTTCTCGACGAGAAGGGTGACCCGGTTCGTTTCCGCGAGGGAGGTCCCCACGGGCATGCGGATCTTGATCATGAGCATGTCCTGGTCCATGGTCGGCATGAACTCCGTCCCCAGGATGGGGATGAGGAGCAGGGACAGGACGAACACCCCGATGACCGAGAAAAGGAAGAGCTTTCGCCGGCGCAGGGACGCCTCGAGCAGCCGCCGATAAAAAGCCTTGGCGTTCTCGAAACCCTGCCAGGTCAGGTACCAGGGTTTCTTCCCGGCGGGCTCCCGGTCCTCCTGCCGGCCTGACTTCGCTTTCCTGAAGAGGAAAGAGGAGAGCAGCGGCACAATCGTCAGGGCGACGAAAAGCGAGGAGATCAACGAGAAGGTGATGGCCAGGGCCAGGCCCCTGGTGAGCTTGGCCGTGATGCCGGTGGCAAAGACCATGGGCAGGAAAACGACGATGGTCGTCAGGGTCGAGGCCGTGATGGCCATGCCGACCTCGGATGCTCCGACGACGGAGCCCGATTTGCTGTCCATTCCCTCCTCGATGTGCCGGAAGGTGTTCTCGATGACGACGATGGCATTGTCCACGAGCATCCCCACCCCCAGGGCTAGGCCGCCCAGGGTCAACATGTTCAGAGTGTAGCCGGCGGCATAAAAAGCGATGAACGTCGTGATGATGGACAGGGGGATGGCTACGGCGATGATCAGCGTCGGCCGCCAGTTGAGGAGGAAGATGAAGATCAGGGCGATGGCCAGAAGGCCTCCCAGCCAGGCGTTGCCGGCGGTCCGCTTCGTGACGGCCTTGACCATCTCCGACTGGTCCATGACCTGGTGGAACTTAATGTCGGCCGGGAGCGACGGCAGGATCTTGGCCATTTCCTTGTGGACGGCATTCCCGACGAGAGCGGTATTGGCGCCGGATTGTTTGATGAGCATCAGGAAGACGCCTTTTTCGCCCTGGATGCGGGCCTCGTAGCGCACTTCCTTGATCGTGTCCTTGACCTCCGCGATGTCGTCGACATAGATGGGCTCGCCTTTTGGGCCCGATCCGATGACGGTGCGCCGAACGTCGGTGAGCGACTGGAACTGGCCAAGGGTCCGGACCAGGCGGTCCGTGTAACGCTCGACGAGGTTCCCAGCCGGCGTATTGGCGTTCTGGGCCTGGATGGCCAGGATGACGCGGTCGAGCGTCAGGTTGCGGGACTCCAGAGCTCTTTTGTCCACGTCCACGTGGATCTCGCGGATGTCAGTGGCAAAGACCTGGGCCGAGGCGACACCGTCGATCCTTTCCAGGCGCGGGGCCACTTCGTCTTCGATGAGCTTCTTCAACTGGAACACCGGCCTGTCGGCGATGATCCCCCAAAAGATGATCGGGAACTGGCTGAAGTTGAACTTGACGACCAGGGGCTCGGAGGCGTCGGGCGGGAGATAGTTCTTGTATATACCGATCTGGTCGCGCAGGTCCTGGGCCGCAAAATCGAGGTTCGTTCCCCATTCGAATTCGGCGCTGATGGCGGAGACCCCTTCCGAGGTCTGAGACGTCACCTTCTTGATCCGGCTGACCGAGCTGACGATCTGCTCCAGGGGCTTGGTGATGGTCGTTTCGATGTCCTCCGAAGAAGCGCCGCTATAGGTCGTGATGATGGACACCGTGGGAAAATCGATGTCCGGGAAGAAATCGAGGCCCAGCTTGGACAGGGAAATGAGGCCGACGACGACCATGATCATGGCCATCATGGTCGCCGTGACGCGCTTGTTGACCGAAAATTCGGGGAGTTTCATGATTTGACCTCTTCAGCGATCTGGACGGACGTGCCCGCCTCGAGCCCGAAATTGCCCTCGACAACGACCATTTCGCCCTCGGCGACTCCACTCAGAACCTCGACCATCGTCGTATTCTGGATGCCGAGGGTCACGTCGCGTTTCACGGCCTTGCCGTTCTCGACGACGAAGACATGGGTGTTTTCCAGAACGGCCCGCTGGGGAACGACCAAGGCCGACTCATGGCTGTTGACCTCGAACGTCACCTCGCAGAACGTTCCGGGCCTCATTTCCAGCTCGGGGTTGTCGAACACGGCCTCGACGAGAAATTTCTTGGTGGAGGGGTCGGCAGTCAGGTTGGCGATAGTCACCTCCCCTTTGAACTCCCGCCCCGGGAAAGAAGGGGTCTTCAGGAGGGCCGGCTGGCCCTTCTGGAAGCGGAAGATATCGTTTCCGGAGACGTCCACTATGACCTTGATCTTCGCGAAATCCATCAGGGTCAGAACGCCCGCGGCCGCGGAGAAACCGCCCATCATGGGGTTGATCACATCCCCGACCTCGGCGTTCTTGGAGGCGATGATGCCGCTCCAGGGCGCCTTCATGATGGAAACGTCAAGAGCGTGCGCGACCATATTCAGGGCGGCCTGGGCCTGCTGGAGCTGGGCGTCCGCCGCGTCGTAGGCCAGCCGGACCTGCTCATACTGCTGCTCGGACACCGCGTTTTCCTTGATCAAGCGGTCCATCCGTTCTTTGTTCTTCTTGGCGTCGTTAAATCCGGCCCGGGCCACGGCCAGTCCGGCTTCGGCCTGCTTCAGCTGGAGCCGGGTGGCCTCGGTGTCGATCTCGGCCAGGACCTGCCCCTTCGCGACGCGATCGCCCTCGCGGACGTTGATCTTGGCGATCTTGCCGCCGATGTCGGGAGTGATGGCGATCTTCTTGACGGCCTCCAGCGTCCCGGTGTAGGACACCTTGGCCGAGATCCTCTCCCGGACGACCCGGAAGGCCTTGACGTTCGTAACTTCCTGGACTTCCTGCCCGCCGGCCTGGGCGGCCTTCTTCGGAGCCTTGCAGGAGATCAGCGTTATGCCCATGACCAGAGCGGCCAGAACCGTGACATGGATGATGCGTTTCATTTCGTTCCTCCGTTAATTCGGCTGTTTATCTTCCGTCCCATCCCCGATGGCCTTTTCGAGCTGGGCCAGCGAGATGACGCAGTCGTAAAGCGCTTGGGATAGATTCGTCTTCGCCTGGCTCAGCGCCACCTGGGCCGTGGAAACGTCCAGGTTCGTCGCCAGGCCTTCGGAATAGTTCAACTCGGCGATCCTCATGGCCTCCTGGGCTTGCTCGACGTTCTTCTCCTGCGAGGCCAGGGATTCCTTCGCCTGCCGGTAGTTCAGAACGGCCTGTTCGACCTCGAACCTGATCGCCTCCGAGAGCCCTTTCTGGGCCCACTCCAGCTCCTTCAGGAGGGCCTTGGATTGGCCGACCTGGGCGTCGATGGCAAAGCCGTTAAAGATGGGGACGGTCATGTTAAGGCTCACGGTGTAGTAGTTTTCCCAGTTCTTGTTCCCGAAATTGAACCGGTTCGCCCAGAAATTGTAGGCGCCGCCGATGGACACCGACGGAAGTCCGGCCGCCCGGGCGATCTTCACCATCTCCGCGGCCATCCGGCGTTGGAACATGAGCTGATTGATCTCGGGCCTTTGGAGGAGGGCCCGGCGGACGGCCTCCTGGACGTCCGTTTCGAGGGGAGTGTAGCTCAACTCTCCCTTGATCTCGATGGCCCGGTCGAGATCGAGCCCGAGTAAGGTCTTAAGCCCCAGTCCGGCGATACTCAAGCTGTTCCTGGCCCGGATGAGCTGGGGCTTCAAGTTGGCGACCTGGACCTCGGACCTCAAGAGGTCGAACTTGGAGGCCACGCCGACTTCGTAGAGGTTTTTGACGTTCCTGTAATGCTTTTCCGCCAGCGTCACCGCCTCCTCGGAGACCTCGGCGAACTTGACGGCCAGGAGATAGCCATAGAAGGCCTTCTTGACGTTGAAGACCGTCTCCTGCTTGGACTGGCGGATGATCTCCTTTGTCGCCCCGAGGTTATAGTTCGCCTGCCGGAATCCGGAGATGAGGCTCCCGCCCGCGAAGAGGGGCATGGAGAAGGCCATCGTGAATTGATAGGTCTTGGTAAAATCGATCTTCACCTTCTGAGGCGGCTCGCCCGGGACCATGGAGGGGAACTCCAGGGTGAACACTTTTTTATCCAGGATGTCGCTCCCCTGGCCGTTGAGCGAAGGAAAGAAGCGCGACGCCGCCTGCCGGACCTGGGCCTGCGCGGCGGCCTCCCTTTCCCGGGTAGCCATGAAGGAAGGATTCTGGGTCAGGGCCAGGTTCAAGCAGTCGTCGAGAGTGAGGACAAGCTTCTCCTGGGAAAACCCGGGCGACGCGAGAACGAGGCCCATGCCGGCGATCAGGCCGAACGTTATGAATCTCCTCATTGCGAATCTCCTTTTAAGGGGGCATGCTCTTTTTCGATCCCCCGCAGCAAGAAATCGAAGATCATTTCCGCCTCTTCCCGGGCCGTGGGCTTCGGGTCCATCCAGGCCCTGAGGTGGAGGACGCCCTGGAGCACGGCGTTGAGGAAGTTCATGGCCGAGGAAGCGTCCACGTCCCGGAACGCCCCGCAGCGGATTCCGTCCCTGACGATGGCGCAGCCCATCTCCAGGATTTCCCGGCGTTTCCCCTTCATCGTCCTGATAAACTTCTTTTCGACCGGGGACGACGTCCCTTTCTGTTCCGCGACGAAAGCTTTCATGATGCCGTGCTCGGAGTCGTCCATCATGATGGCCCGCGAGAGGTTCTCCCTTTCGTCGTAAACCTCGAGGATCGTGAGGATGGTCCTCTTGAGCTTTTCCACGGGGTCCAGATCGAGGGCCTGGATGCCGGCGAGGCTTCTCTTGATGTCGTCGAAATAGTGGAGCATGATCTCGTAGGTTAGGTCCCCTTTGCTCCTGAAGTAATTGTAGAGGGTGGCCTTGGAGAACTGGGCCTCCCGGGCGATGTCATCCATGGTCGTCGCGCGGTATCCCTTCCGGACGATAATGGACTCGGCCGCGTGGAGGATCGTCTCCTTGAATTCCTCGCGGTGCTGCCGCTCGCGCTCCTTCCGTAGATCGATGGTTTTCATGATGAACTTTCTAGTTTCCTCTTTAAACTCATCAGTTTATATTATGAACCATAAAGTTTAGATAGGATAGCAAAAGGGCCCCGGCTTGTCAAGTCCCTTTCATGTAGGATAAGATGGGGAAGGTCGGTGAGATCATGAACCGCCCGATCGTGACCCTGTTCCGGATGATCCCGGCTGTCTTTTTCCTGTTCCCGGTTTTTCATGCCCCCGGCCAACTTTCCCTCCGCCCCCCCCGGTGGTGGGACGTCGAACTCCGCCTGACCGTGAAGGGCCAATACTCCGTCCGGGAGGCGGACGCCGCCTGCGCGGGAGAATTTCTCTACGAGGCGGCCTGGTCGGGGAGCATGGAAAAGGACGACGCCGACTTCCTCCTCTATCATTCCGGGTCCGAGATCCTGCGTTGGGAGGCCCGGGAGAAGATCGCGTCCGGGGGCAATCAGAAGGTCCTGACCGAAAAGGACTTCAGCGACAGACCCCTGTTCCGGATGAACTACGTTCTTAACGAAAACGGCGTCCTCCGGTTCGTTTTCATCGTCGACGGCTTCCCTGTGCCGCAGAGCGGCGCCGGCAAAAAGTTCGATCTCATCCTCCCGGCTTCGAAAAAGGAGGAGGGCGGCCTTTCTCCCTCCGGGTACGATGCCTCCGTCGCCAAAGGATCGAACGAGATCGTCTTCGAGGAGAAGAAGATCCGGACCGGTCCGGCCGAGCGCGCCTTCAGCTGGGAGTGGAAGCGCTACCAGCCGTCTTCCGGGCCGGGGGCCCCCGTCGTCCTGTTCAACAGCCACAAGGCCGAGGTCAAGATCACGATCACGCCGCGTTATTGAAGGTCTGAGATCGAGGCCTTCGATGGAGGTGAGGCTAAAAGGAGGACACGGGGAAAAGCCCGTGCTTGAGGCGGACCCAACAAGGGACGTTCATGCCCGCGGATGGAATTGGTCGTAAACCCGGCGCAGTCTTTCGCGGCTGACGTGGGTGTAGATCTGGGTCGTCGTGATCTGGCTGTGCCCGAGCATCAGCTGGACGGACCGGAGGTCGGCCCCGCGCTCGAGGAGGTGCGTCGCGAAGGAGTGCCTCAGAACGTGCGGGCTGATCTTGGAGGCGATCCCGGCCGCCCGGGCGTGCCCCTTCAGGAGTTTCCAAAACCCCTGCCGCGTGAACGGGCCGCCCCGGCGGGTGAGGAACAAAAACTCGGAAGCGGCCTTCTCGAAAAGGGTACGGGCCTCATCGAGGTACCTCCGGACCGCCCGGCAGGCCGACCGGCCCAAAGGGACGATCCTTTCCTTTCCCCCTTTCCCCCGGCAGAGGAGGAACCCCTCATCCAGGTTGATGTCCTTGGGCCTCAGGGCGATGAGTTCGGATACCCGGAGCCCCGAGCCGTAAAGGACCTCGAGCATGGCCCTGTCCCGGACCCCCCGGGGATCCCCGCCGTCCGGCGCGGCCAGCAGAGCTTCGACCTCTTTTATCGTCAGGAACTTGGGCAGGGAGAACCAGACGGAGGGCGAAGAAAGCCCGGCCGCCGGGTCCCTGTCGACCATCCCGTCCAGGACAAGGTACCTGTAGAAGGACCTCATTGCCGAAACGAGCCTGGCCAAGGACCGGGCCGACAAGCCGGCCCGGCTCTGCTCATGGATGAATCGCACAAGGTCCATTTCCCCCGCCTTCGTCCAGGTCAGCTTCTCCTTCCGGAAGAAGAGGAGGAGCTTGGCGAGGTCGCGCTCGTAGGAAAGGAGGGTGTTCCGTGACAGCCCTTTTTCGACGGAGAGGAAATCGATGAAGGAGCGCAGGGCGTCCTCGGCCGGGGACCGAAGGTCCTTCATGTGAGATCGGGGTTCGAGACGATCTCCTGGCCCACGGTGGTCATGGGGCCGTGGCCGGGGAGGACGACCGTCTCCGCGGGAAGGGTCTGGATCCTGGACCGGATGGACTTCTCGAGGTCCTTCCGCGAGCCCCCGGCCAGGTCCGTCCGTCCCACGCCGTCGCAGAAGAGGGTGTCCCCCGAGAAGAGGGCCCCGTGGCCGTAAAACCCGACGCTCCCCGGCGTGTGGCCGGGGGTGTGGATGACCTTGAGCGAAACCTTGCCGATGGTGATGATCTCGCGGTCCTTCAGGAACTTGTCCGGCTGGGGGGAGTCCTTCGCCCCCAGGAAAAGGCTCAGCTCGGATCCCTTCATGGCCTCGAGGAGCGGCGTGTCCAGGGAATGGATCCAGAGGGGAACGCGGAACCTTTCCTTCATGTCGAGGTTGGCCCCGACGTGGTCGGCGTGCCCGTGCGTATTGAGGATCACGACCGGCTTGAGCGCGAATTCCGCGATGATCGGAAAGATCTTTTCCGGTTCGGCGCCGGGGTCGATGACGGCGCATTCGAGCGTTCTCTCGTCATAGACCAGGTAGCAGTTCGTCTCCAAGGTGCCGACGATGATGAGTTCGTATTTCATCGCTTCTCCCTTTGAACCATCTTAATTCCAAAAGAACGGAAGTGTCAATACGGGCCCTGGTCTTGTCATTTCCCGCGCCGGAAAATATAATGACACCCATGGAGAACGTTCCCTGGCAGATCCGGATCGCCAAACGGTCCATCAAGAAGAAGGACAAGCTTCGCCTCCTGGACAAGAGTCTGAATTACGATCCCGACCGCACGGCCCTGGACGTCGGCTGCGCCCAGGGGACCCTGAGCTGGTTCCTCCGCCGGAAGGGCGGCTTTTGGACGAGCACGGACCAGGACATGGCCAACCTGCTCGCCTCCCGGGAGCTTCTCGACAAGGGCCTCGTCCAGATGCCGGCCGGCATTCTCCCGTTCCGCTCCGGTGTTTTCGATCTCGCGACCTGCCTGGACTACCTCGAGCACATCGATAACGACGACGAGTGCCTGGCAGAGATCCATCGGGTCCTCAAGGACGGCGGAGAGCTCATCGTGGTCACTCCCCATACGGGGCGGCTCTTCCTCCTCCACAGGCTGAGGTCCGCCCTCGGCATGAAGCTTGAATTCTACGGCCACAAGCGGGAAGGTTATAGCCGGAAGGACCTTTGCGGCAAGCTCCGGAAGGCGGGGTTCGAAGTCGTCAAGACCAAGACCTATTCCAAGTTCGTCTCCGAACTCATCGAGCTTCTTCTGAACTTCGCCTATATCAAGGTGTCCTCGGGGAAGGCCCCGGGCGGAGCCTTGCGTGACGGGCGCATCAAGCCGTCCACCGGCGAGGAATACAGGGCCCAGGCCGGAAAGCTGCGCGTCTATGCCGTCATCTATCCTCTGGTCCGGCTCGTCTCCCGCCTCGACCTCCTGCTCTTCTTTCTCAAGGGATACAGCATCATGATCTGGGCAAGGAAAGAATCCCAGGATTGCCGATAGGATTCTTCCTTCTCAACCTGTTATAATGATGTCGTGGATGTCTTCCTGATGGACGATGCCGAGCGGTCCCTCAAGGCCCTATCCCTCCTATCCGCAGCCGGGCCATGCGGCTATCTCATCGGACACAGACGGGGTCTGCGCGTCTATGTTGAGTCCGTCATCCCGGCGGGTAAGGGTCACGCGTTCACCGTCGAGCAGTTCCATCTCCTCGATACCATCTACGATGGCCGGGCGGTGGGGTTTTTCTTTTTTTGGGGCGGCCGATCGGCGAAGAACCGCGTCCTTCAGCCTTTCGCGTACGGGAAGATCGTCCTGGAAGTCCGGCCGGGCGGCCGGAGAAAGCCGGCATTAAAGGCCTTCAGCGTTGAATATAAAGGCAGGTTCACGCTTTCGCCCGTCCCACTGGCATCTTCTCCGGAAGGGAGAAAAACATGAGCGCCGAGCTGACCCGCGAACAGGAAAGTTCCCTTCTCAAGTTGGCCCGCCGGGCCATAGAAAACCATTTAGGGGCCGGCGGAGGCCTCAAGCCCGGACCCGGCGCTCCCGTGATGAAGGAAAAGCGAGGGGCCTTCGTGACCCTCAAGGTGGACGGCGAACTCCGGGGATGCATCGGCTACCCCCTTCCGGTCAAGCCCCTCGACGAAACCATTGTCGAGATGGCCGTCGCCGCGGCCAGTCAGGACTTCAGGTTTGCTCCCTTGACCCCCGAGGATTTCGTCCGGACAAGGATCGAGATCTCGGTCCTATCCCTGCCCAGGCGGGTCCGGGACATCGGTGACGTGGAGGTCGGCCGGCACGGGATCATCGTCTCCAAGGGCGTCCACCGGGGCCTCCTCCTCCCCCAGGTCCCTCTCGAATACGGCTGGGACCGGGAGACATTTCTCCGCCACGGCTGCCTCAAAGCAGGCCTTCCCGGGGACGAATGGAAGAAAGGAGCCCACATTGAGGTCTTCGAAGCCAGGGTGTTCTCCGAGAAGGACTGAGACCGGGCGCCGGTTCACGGTCCTCCTGGCCCTCCCCCTGCTGGCGGCCATCGCCCTGTCCGCCTTCCGCCAGACCGTGGTCAGCCCCAGGGTCCGGGCCCTTTTCGCCTCCTCCGATGAGACCGTAACAGCCCCTCTCTGGGTCTATTTCAAGGACAAGGGTCCAGCCTCGCCGTCCGAAAGAGATGAGGCGCTGGCCTTGGCCCGCCGGGACCTCGACGCGCGGTGCGCCTGGAGGCGGGGGAAGGTCCGCGATCAGGCCCATCTTGTGGACGAGGCGGATCTTCCCATAGGCCCCGCCTACCTTGAGAAAGTGGGAGGTCAGGTCACGAAGGTCCGCGCGGTTTCCCGATGGCTCAACGCGGCGAGTGTCGAGGCCACCCATCGCCAGCTCAAGGCCCTGGAACGGAATTCCTTCATCCGCTCCATCGATCTCGTCGCGTCCTTCGAACGGGATGAACCCCCGCCGTTACCCGCGGCGACGTCGTCCCGGGCCCGGGCCTCCGTCCAGGACATCCGCACCGATTACGGCCCCTCTCAAGCCCAACTCGAACAGATCGGCGTCCCCCCGCTCCACGACCTCGGCTACAGCGGCCGCGGCGTCATCGTCGGCATGCTGGACACCGGGTTCCGAAAAAGCCACGAAGCTTTCCGGAATTCCAGGCTGTTGGCCGAGCGGGACTTCGTGAACGGCGACAACGATGTCCAGCAGGACCTCTCCGATCCGAACGACTATTCGGACGCCCACGGCACAGGCACGTGGTCCGTCCTCGGCGGTTTCAGCCCGGGGCAGTTGTTCGGCCCGGCCTACGGCGCCGACTTCCTCCTGGCCAAGACGGAGACTGTAAGTTTCGAGCGCCCCATCGAGGAGGACTACTGGGTCGCGGGGATCGAGTGGGCGGAATCCCTCGGCGCCGAGGTCGTTTCATCCTCTCTCGGCTACACGGACTGGTACACTTTCGCAGACATGGACGGGAGGACGGCCGTGACCACCCGGGCCGCCGACAGGGCGGTGAGCCTGGGGGTCGTTGTGGTCAACGCGGCCGGGAACGAAAGGGACGAGCCCTGGGGCCACATCATCGCTCCGGCCGACGGCTTTGGTGTCGTCGCCGTCGGGGCCGTGAACGCCGGGGGACGGATCGCCCCATTCAGCTCGCCCGGCCCGACCTTCGACGGCCGGACCAAGCCCGAGGTCTGCGCTCTGGGTGTCGACGACTGGATGGCCGCCAACGGCGCTGACGGAAGTGATTCGTATAGACAAGGAAGCGGGACCTCGTTTGCAACGCCGCTCGTGGCCGGAGCCGTGGCCCTAATTCTCGAGGTGCACCGGGATTGGACGCCGCGCCAGGTCCGGTCGGCCCTGCTGGCCACGGCCGACCGCAGCCTCCGCCCGGACAACAACTTTGGCTGGGGGACGATCGACGCAGCCTCGGCCGCGCTCGGCAATACAAGGAGGAACCGAGGCTTGGTTCCCTTTAGAAAGCGGCAAGAAAGGCTGCGTGTCCCTTTGGCGGCCGGCGACCTCCGGGATTGAGCGGGAAGGACCCTCAGGGCTTCTTTTTCTTCAGCGCCTTCTCGAGTTCGATCGCGGCTTCTTTTTTGATGCCTTTGTCCTTGGAGGAGCTCACGGGCAGGTCAATCGCCTTTTGAAATTCCGCGGCCGCCAGGTCGAATTTCTCAAGGGCCTCGTAGGTCAGGCCGAGCTCGTAATGATGGTTGACATAGCCGGGACGGAGTTCGATGGCCTTCAGGAATAGCTTTTCGGACTCCGCGAACGAGCCCTTAGGAATGGATCCATAAAACAGACTGCCCAGGGCCCGCTTGGCCCCTCCGATCTCGGCCATGCGCCGGTGCCAACGGCCGAGGGCGTGATAGGCCAGGTCGTTTGACGCGTCGAGCCCGATGGCCTTATCGATCTCGACCTTGATGACCTTCGAAGCATCGATCTGGTCCTTCTTCCCCTGGAGGAGGACTTTCTTGCCCATCGTGGCCGAGAGGCAGAAGTGGCCCCAGGTATCGTTGGGGTTGATGGCGATGGCTTTGCGGGCATAGGTCACAGCGGTCGCGTACATTTTCTTTCTCGTCTCTTTGGCGTCCTTCCCTGCGGGGTCGACGAGATCGGCCGTGTCCACGTAGGCCCGGGCCGTCTTCCAGAGGGCCTCGTAGTTGGAGGCTTCCAGCTCAACGGCCGCAAGGTACTCTTCGAGCGCCTTCTGGTCGTCGAATCCGGCGTAAAACCCATCTCCCGCCTGGATGTGCTCGGCGGCGGTCTGACCGAAACTGATCCCGGCCAAGGCCAGGAGAGCGATGGCGAATCCCATCACAATGATCGTTTTCTTCATTTTTTCCCTCCGGTGCTCTTAAACTTTTATAGACTTCGGGCTAAAAAGTCAAGGGGCGGTCCTAAATGAATACCGACTCATGCCCTATCGGCAATTTTAAGCCACAGGCGCCGATTCGAAAAAAGCGTCGGCCTTCGCGTCCAATTCAACGAGGATCCGCTCGACGCGCCGCCTTTCGTCCTCGAGGGCCTCTCCCTTCAGGGAAGGATCGACCGAAATCGGTTCGCCGATAACGGCCCGGACTTTCGCGAACGGGGGAAAGACGACGAAGCCGTCCCAGCTCCGGAGCACTTTTTTCCTGGAGGCCGAGTAGGTGAACGGCACGAGGGGCGCCCCCGTCTTCTGGGCGAGCTTGAGGCAACCGAGTTTGAGCTCACGCGCCGGTCCGCGGGGGCCGTCGGGGACGATGATGACCTCTCCGCCCGCTTCGAGTTCCCTCTTCATTTCGAACCAGGCCCGAATGATGGAATGAGAGCTCGACCCCCGTGACACTTTATAACCCCAGAGCCGGACGATCCGGGCCACGATCTCGCCGTCCCGGCTCGGGCTGATGAGCGGCATAATCCCCCGCTTCCGGAAGAAATAAGGGGCCAGGAAGATCCGGGCGTGCCAGATGAGGAGGATGACGGGATTCCCGGCCCGGCGAAGATCGGCGTATCCCTCCCCGCCCTCGACTCCGATCCTTACGGATTTGGCCCAGAGCCACAGGAGGAACTTGCCGAGGCTCCCGGTCAGGCTCCATTTCAGGTTCTTCAGGAACGACATGGTTCAAATCATAGCGGAATAAGAACAGCCGGGCAAGTCAATTTGGAGGGGGAACCCGCTCCGCGTTTCCCCCTTCCAACGTTCGCTTCGCTCCCTGCCTCCCTTTCTCGGGCGGGGCATGGACCCGCGCCCTGCGACCAAGGGGGCATACCCCCTTGGATCCCCCAACGAGCGGTTCTCCGGGTCAAGACCCGGGGCATATCGTCGCTCGTCGCATCCCAAAATTGCGATGGATTCATGTCCCGGAATTCCGGCTTACGCCCAATCGGCAATTTTGGGTTGCATCAGGCGAAAAGGGCGGTGGCGCGGTGCGTCCGCTCGCGGACCGAAAGACCGTAGGGGCAGGCCCGTTCGCAGGCGCCGCAGTCTCCGCAGGCCGAAGCCGCGCCATCCGCCAGGGCCTCCCGGACCTGGGCGCGGGCTCGCTCCGCTTTTTCGTAGCTGTCGAAGTAGACCAGGCTCCTGGACAGGTCCGCCGTCCGGATGCCCCGCGGGCAGGCGGCCTGACATAGCCCGCAGAAATGGCAGGTTTCGCGAGCATGGGCGGCGACGTGGGCGTAGAGGGCCCGCCGGTCCCCGGACGTGAGGGGGCGGCCGACGACGGCCAAGTCCTGCTCCATCTGGCTCTCGTTCAGGATCTCGGTCACGACGGCGGCAAGCTTCACGTTCTCCAGCGCCCATTTCAGCATGGCCTCAAAAAGCGCGGCCCCTCCATCCTTTCGGGCCGCCAGGTCCTGGCGCCGGCCGCCGACCTTAAGGACCTTCATGGCCGTGACCCCGACGTCCTTTCCGTGGGCGAGGTCAATGAGCTTGCGGATGCCGCTCTCGCCGAGATAATCCCCGTATGTCCGGACGTCCTTCTCGGTCTCCAGGATGTCGAAGACGTTGTAGCCGATCTGGACCATATCGTAGAGGCCGCACTCGACGGCCTTGGGAATGACGACGTGCTGGTTCGCGTGACAGGTCAATCCCCGGAAGAGGCACTTGCCCTGCGCCTTGAGCTTGTCGAAAGCGGCCAGGACCCGCTCGTCGGTCAGGTGAGCCGGGTCCTCGACGCCATGGATGCCCAGGACCTCGACGTGGTCCGTGTCGAGACGGCGCAGGCTCGCTTCGGCCGAGGCGATGATACCGGCCTCGGTGAAGGATTTTCTGAGGTGAAACCTCGTATGGACGTGGAGCTTGTCCCGTCCGAAGGTCTTGAAGGCCCGCCCGATCAGCCGTTCGACGTTTCCGTTCTCGTAGTTCTCGGAGGCGTCGATGTAGTTGATGCCGCGCTCGATGAGCCGGAAGAAGAGCCTCTCGTCGGGAAGCGGGCTCCCTCCGAGGGATATCTCGGAGATGAGAAGGCCGGTCCTTCCCAATCGGCGGTAGATCATGCCGTCCTTTAAAACAGATTGGGGGCGTGCCCCTTCGGTCCCCGTCGCCGGTTTTATGGGTGGCCTTGGGCCCGGGGGAGCCGCAAGAACGGAGCGGGAGGCCAGGGCGGCCACCGCTCCCGCGGCCAAACCCTTGAGGAACGACCTCCGGCCGGGGGAATGATCGATCAGGTCTCTGAGGGCCATGGGTTTCTCCTTTTTCCTCGAATGATCGAAATGCCGGACCCGATGATGAACCCGGCCGCGCTCAAGGCCATCCCCAAGGGCACGGAACGAGGCCAATCAGGAAGGCTCAAATGAACGATGCCCGCGTCATCAAAGAAGCTCAGGAGCGAAAAACCGCCGCCGAGGAGGAGGCTCAAAAGCCCGGCCGCGGGAAGCTTTTTCTTGAGAAAGAGCATGGCCATCCCGGGAATGAAGAGCCCCTCGGCCATGATCTGGGAGGCCAGGCCCAGGGTCTTCAGGATGTCCTGAAAGCGGAAGGCCACGGCCAGGGCGGCCCCGCCAACCACGAGCGTCGACCATCGGCCCGCGGCGACGAGCCTTCTCCCGGAACTCCCCGGGAAGATCTGCTGATAGACGTCCCGGGCCAGGCAGAGGGCGCCGGTGTTGACGGCTGCGTCCATGGTCGAGAGGATGGCCGCCATGACCGCCACGAAGAGAAGCCCCCCGAGCCAGGGACCTGAAGCCGAAGCGATGAAGCGCGCGAGGAGAGGGCTTCCGTCCCCCGGGGCGCCGAGAACGGGACGAAAGAGAATGCCCGCAGCCACGATCAGCGCATAGAGCGCGGCCAGAAGGCCGGCCGAAGCCAGGAGCCCTCTTTTCGCTTGCCTCGCGGTCCGGACGGCCTGGATCCGCTGCCAGGCGACGGGAGAGACCGTCCAAGCCAGGGTGAACGAGAGGGCGATGAGGGCGTTCCTTCCAGCGCCGCGAAAGACGTCGAAAAAACCCCGGATCCCCGCTTGTGACGCCAAGACGCCGGCCTCCCGGAACGATGAGCGGCCCATCAGAGAAACGCACAGGCCGCAGATCCCGGAGGCCAAAAGGAAAAATTGGAGGGCGTCCGCCCTGGCTACGGAGAGGAGCCCGCCGAACGTCGCATA
>Ga0315281_10001101_pt1 | contig 39573 bp, 35 predicted proteins | sample YL17G07_0_MG_FD_204540 | JGI IMG/M metagenome (GOLD analysis project Ga0315281, IMG submission 204540) | Sediment microbial communities from Yellowstone Lake, YNP, Wyoming, USA - YL17G07_0 | ecosystem: Environmental > Aquatic > Freshwater > Lake > Sediment | place: USA: Wyoming | collected...
CTCCTTTCGTACGATGGCCACCGGAACAGCGGTCTCATTGTAAGAAAGGAGCTTTTCTTTTTCAAATACTACAGCATAGCTTTTTCTATTCTCCCCGGCGTAGCCGGGGGTTTAGCTTTGGAATTACGACGAACGATGGATGACCGTTCGCCTCGCTCACTCGGACAATGTGGACGCCTTTGCGTCCCACGTCCTGCGGTTCTCTATCTTACTCGATTACTTCGGTAATAACGCCTGCGCCCACGGTCCTGCCGCCTTCGCGGATGGCAAAACGCAGGCCCTTGTCCATGGCGATCGGCCCGATGAGTTCTACCGAGCAGGTCATGTTGTCGCCCGGCATCACCATCTCGACGCCTTCAGCGAGCGTCACCACGCCCGTCACGTCCGTGGTCCGGAAATAGAACTGGGGACGGTACCCCTTGAAGAACGGGGTATGGCGACCGCCTTCTTCCTTCGTCAGAACATAGGCCTCGGCCTTGAACTTGGTATGCGGCGTGATGCTTCCCGGCTTTGCCAGGACCATGCCGCGCTCCACGTCTTCCTTCTTGATGCCGCGAAGCAAAACGCCGACGTTGTCTCCGGCTTCGCCCTGGTCCAGAAGCTTTCGGAACATTTCAACGCCCGTCACCACGGTCTTCTGCGTGGGCTTGATGCCCACGATCTCGATTTCATCGCCTACCTTGACAATGCCGCGCTCGATCCTGCCCGTGACCACCGTTCCGCGACCGGCGATGGAGAACACATCTTCCACCGGCATAAGATAGGGCTTGTCTATTTCGCGCTTGGGCGTGGGAATATAGCTGTCAACGGCTGCCATGAGCTCCAGGATACTCTTGTACTCCGGCGCATTGACGTCCTTGCTCTCGCTCTGAAGGGCCTTTAAGGCGCTTCCCTTCACTATCGGGGTCTTGTCCCCGGGAAACTGGTATTTGGTCAACAACTCACGTATCTCGAGTTCCACGAGCTCGATGAGCTCGGGGTCGTCCACCATGTCCACCTTGTTCATGTACACCACGATATAGGGCACACCGACCTGGCGGGCGAGCAGGATATGCTCACGCGTCTGGGGCATGGGGCCGTCCGCGGCCGATACCACGAGAATGGCGCCGTCCATCTGGGCGGCCCCGGTAATCATGTTCTTCACATAATCGGCATGGCCAGGGCAGTCGACATGGGCATAGTGACGGTTGTCGGTCTGGTACTCCACGTGGGCCGTGGCAATCGTGATGCCGCGCTCCCGTTCTTCCGGGGCCTTGTCGATGTTATCGTAGGAAACAAAGGTCGCGAAGTTCTTGAACGACAACACCTTCGTAATGGCCGCTGTCAAGGTCGTCTTGCCGTGGTCCACATGGCCGATAGTACCCACGTTCACATGAGGTTTTGTCCTCTCAAATTTTGCCTTTGCCATGCTCATTGCCTCCTGACCAAGAAGTGAATAATTTAATAAACCTTATGAAATGAAATTACCTGGCCTTAACAGCCTCACCCTTTACTTTTGCAATAATCTGCTCTGAAATATTTTTAGGGACCTCTTCATAGTGCGCAAACTGCATAGTATACGTGGCCCTGCCCTGGGTCTTTGACCGGATATCGGTAGAATAACCGAACATCTCGGACAGCGGCACCTGCGCCGTGATCACCCTTCCCGCACCCCTCATGTTCATACCCTGTACGCGGCCGCGACGGGAGCTGAGATCGCCGATGATGTCTCCCATGTACTCCTCGGCGCAGACAACCTCAACTGCCATGATCGGCTCGAGTAACGCCGGTGAAGCCTTGTTTGCGCCTTCCTTAAAGGCCATGGAACCGGCGATCTTAAATGCCATTTCAGATGAGTCCACGTCATGATAGGATCCGTCAATGAGTGTAATCTTGATGTCAACCATGGGATAGCCTGCGATTACACCATTCTCCATTGCCTCTACGATACCCTTCTGTACCGGCATGACGTATTCCTTGGGAACCGAGCCGCCAACGGTCTTATTCACAAATTCAAAGCCTTTACCCGGCTCCTGCGGTTCAAGTTCGAGCACCGCATGTCCGTACTGGCCGCGGCCGCCGGTTTGTCGTATATATTTTCCTTCCGCTGTTACCTTCTTGCGGATCGTTTCACGGTACGCCACCTGGGGTTTGCCCACGTTCGCGTCTACCTTGAACTCACGCAAAAGACGGTCGACGATGATTTCCAGATGAAGCTCTCCCATACCCGAGATGATGACCTGTCCGGTCTCCTGATCAGTCATCACGCGGAACGACGGGTCTTCCTGCATGAGCTTCTGGAGCGAGAAGCCTAACTTTTCCTGGTCAGCCTTGGTCTTGGGCTCGATGGCCACCGAAATCACCGGCTCCGGGAAGATCATGGCTTCCAGAACAATGGGTTTGTTTTCGTCGCAGAGGGTATGCCCGGTGAGCGTGCTCTTGAGACCAACAGCCGCGCAGATATCACCGGAATAGATCTGCTCGATCTCTTCTCGTTTGTTCGCGTGCATTTTGAGCAGCCTGCCAACCCGCTCCCTGGTACCCTTGGTAGAGTTGTATACATACGATCCGGATGTCAGCGTGCCGGAATAGACCCGGATGAATGTAAGCTGACCTACAAAAGGATCAGTCATGATCTTGAATGCTATGCCCGCAAAGGGTTCGCTATCAGAGGCAGTTCGAACTGCTTCCTCACCCTTTGGTCCAATACCGTTGACCGGAGGGATGTCAAGCGGCGATGGGAGGTAGTCCACTACCGCATCAAGCAGGAGCTGCACCCCTTTATTCTTGAACGCCGAACCGCAAATGACCGGGAAGATGCTCATGGCAATCGTTCCTTTGCGGATCGCGGCCATGATCTCGGCTTCCGTCGGCTTCTCTCCGTTCAGGAACTTTTCCATCACGAGGTCGTCGGCGTCGGCGATCTTTTCAATCATTTTTTCCCGGTATTCCTGTGCCTTGGGCAGGAGATCCGCCGGGATATCTTCCACAATATATTTCGCGCCAAGCGTCTCGTCGTCGAACAATACAGCCTTCATTTTTACCAGGTCAATGCAGCCACGGAACTTGTCTTCAGCGCCGATGGGAAGTTGGATTGGCACCGCATTCGCGCCGAGCCGGTCGAACATCGACTGGACGCTCATGTAGAAGTCCGCTCCAATGCGGTCCATCTTGTTCATGAAAGCGATGCGCGGAACTTGATATTTGTCCGCCTGGCGCCACACCGTCTCGGACTGGGGTTCAACACCGCTCACTGAGTCGAATGCCGCCACTGCGCCATCGAGCACGCGGAGCGATCGCTCCACTTCAATAGTAAAGTCCACGTGGCCGGGCGTATCTATAATATTGATGCGCTTGTCCCGCCAGAAGCACGTCGTCGCGGCCGAGGTTATGGTGATACCGCGCTCCTGCTCCTGGACCATCCAGTCCATGACCGCTGTACCATCGTGCACTTCGCCGATCTTATAGGAAACGCCGGTATAGTATAGGATGCGCTCGGTCGTCGTCGTCTTACCGGCGTCGATGTGCGCCATAATACCGATGTTACGTGTGTTTTCGAGAGAATACTGCCTGGCCAAAACTTCCTCCGCTTCTCAATAAAAACCTTACCAGCGATAATGGGCGAACGCCTTATTGGCATCCGCCATACGATGGATATCTTCCTTCTTCTTAACTGCCGCGCCAGTATTGTTGGATGCATCGAGAATCTCTCCCGCCAGCTTGTCTACCATGGATTTCTCCGGTCGCTGAGACGCGTAGAGCCTGAGCCATCGGTAAGCAAGCGACATCCTGCGCGGCTGTTTCACTTCGATAGGCACCTGGTACGAGGCCCCGCCTACCCGGCGCGACTTTACCTCCAGAGTAGGCTTCAAATTTTCTATTGCCTTCTTGAAAATTGCGATCGGATCGCCGTTGGTCTTCTGCTGAATTCGGTCGAGCGCCTTGTAACAAATTGCCTCTGCTGTGCTCTTCTTGCCCTTGCGCATGAGCACGTTCACGAACTTCGCGAGCATCTGGCTGTGATATTTTGGATCAGGCAATGATTCTCTTTTTACAACAACACTTTTTCTCGGCATAATATAGTGTTCCTTCTCTTACGCATTTGGCGCCCTTCTGCGCGCCCGTTGAACTATCCGTCTGCTATTTGGGCTGCTTTGCCCCATACTTGGAACGGCCCTGTTTACGGTTTGCAACCCCAACAGTGTCCAATGTGCCTCTCACAATGTGATAGCGCACACCCGGGAGATCCTTCACTCTTCCGCCGCGGATGAGCACGATGGAGTGTTCCTGCAGGTTATGCCCTACTCCAGGGATGTAAGTGGTCACTTCCATCCCGTTCGTGAGCCTGACCCTCGCGACTTTACGGAGAGCCGAGTTCGGCTTCTTCGGAGTCGTGGTATACACCCGGATGCAAACTCCCCTCTTCTGAGGGCAGCTCCTAAGCGCGGGACTCTTGGTCTTTGTGGCAGCCAGTGTTCTGCCTTTTCTCACAAGCTGACTAATGGTGGGCATGAGAATACTCCTTAAAATCACAGGGATAGCATTTTTTTAAAAACATTGAGTCAAAACCTGATGATTATACTGACACTTTACCATATTGTCAAGTTTTTTTTTAGCGTCAGCATTTTAAGTTTACCTTCAGGCTCGATAATGCTGAGAAATGCTGTCTGCCTCAACTCCGCCATCCACATCCCGTCTAAAAGGTCTAAGCCGGCTTACTCTGTTGGCTGAGAAACCTCTTCCTCAACAACGACATAAGTGTTCCGATATTCTGTCATTCCGGTCCCTGCTGGAATCAATCTTCCCATAATCACATTTTCCTTCAGACCGACCAGATCGTCCACGGCCCCTGTAATCGCGGCTTCCGTGAGCACGCGTGTGGTCTCCTGGAAGGAAGCGGCGGAAATAAAGCTGTCGGTAGTGAGTGATGCCTTGGTAATGCCGAGGAGAATCGGCCGCGCCGTAGCGGGTATGCCGCCCTTCGTGATGACGGCCTCATTTTCCCTTGCAAAGCTAAATCGATCCACCTGCTCTCCAATGAGGAACGGCGCATCTCCCGCTTCCTCTATTCTGACCTTGCGCAGCATCTGGCGTACGATGACCTCAATATGTTTGTCGTTGATGCTCACACCCTGGAGACGGTAGACCTGCTGCACCTCGTCTACGAGGTACTTCTGGAGCTCTCTCGGACCAAGCACGCTCAAAATATCGTGGGGATCAACCGGTCCATCCATCAGAGGCTCGCCGGCTGTGACCCAGTCTCCCTCGTGCACATTCACATGCTTACCCTTAGGGATAAGGTATTCTTTCTCATTCCCCATCCCGTCTTTGACAAGAATACGTCGCATACCCTTAACGAAGCCGCCGAACTCTACAGTGCCATCGATCTCGCTGATGATGGCCTGTTCCTTGGGCTTTCGCGCCTCGAACAGCTCGGCCACTCTCGGGAGACCACCGGTGATGTCCTTAGTCTTGGTGGTCTCGCGCGGAATCTTGACAAGAATGTCTCCCGGGAATATCTCAGCGTTCTTGTCAACCAGGATATGCGCTCCCGCAGGCAGCAGGTACCGGGCCACAACATTGGATCCCGGCAATTTTACCGTCTTTCCATGCTGGTCCTTGATCGAGATGCGCGGCCGCAGGTTCTGGTTTGGATAATCGATGATCACCTTGCGAGACAAGCCGGTGATTTCATCAACCTCCTCACGCATGGTGACACCTTCAATGATGTCGCCAAAAGCGATCTTTCCGCCGATCTCGGTAAGTATCGGCAATGAATAGGGGTCCCACTCAACGAGCTTCTGGCCTACGTCCACTTTGTGTCCGTCCTGGACCTTGATCCGGGCGCCATAGATGACCGCGTACTTCTCCTTCTCTCGGCCGGTCTCGTCGTAGATGGCAATGCTGCCGTTCCGTGACATAGCCACGTAATCACCTTCTTTGTTCTTCACCGTGTTCAGGTTCAGATATTTCATAATGCCGGCGTTCTTCGCCTCAAGCACTGTCTGCTCAACCACCTTGCTCGCCGTCCCGCCGATATGGAACGTCCGCATGGTGAGCTGCGTTCCAGGCTCGCCGATGGACTGGGCGGCAACAATGCCGATGGCCTCGCCGATGTCTACGAGCTTGCCGCGGCTAAGATCACGTCCATAGCACAGCTTGCATACGCCGCGCAGGGACAGGCACGTGAGCACCGAGCGGATCTTGACGCGGTCGATGCCGGACTCGTCGATCCGCTTGACGAGTTCTTCATTGATCTCTCTGCGGGCGGCGACGATCACCTCTTTCGTAATCGGGTCCTTGATGTCTTCAGCGGCAACGCGTCCGAGCAGACGCTCCGACAATGGTTCGATGATCTCTCCGCCCTCGACGAGCGATCCGACAAGAATACCGTCGGTCGTACCGCAGTCATCCTGAGTAATGATCACATCCTGCGATACATCAACGAGCCTCCGCGTGAGGTATCCGGAGTTTGCGGTCTTGAGAGCGGTGTCGGCAAGACCTTTGCGCGCCCCGTGTGTCGAGATGAAATACTGGAGCACCGTCAATCCTTCCCGGAAATTCGCGGTGATCGGTGTTTCAATGATTTCGCCTGACGGCTTGGCCATGAGTCCGCGCATGCCCGCGAGCTGCCGGATCTGTTGCGTGCTGCCGCGCGCTCCGGAGTCGGCCATCATGAAGATATTGTTGAAGGACCGGGCCTCCTGAAGCTCCGACTTTTTCGCGGTTCCAATCTCGACCGCTTCCATGCCGAGCTCCGCCATCATCTCGTCAGCGATCTTCTCGGTCACATTCGCCCAAATATCGATTTCCTTATTGTAGCGCTCACCGTTCGTGATGAGACCTTCCGTATATTGGTGATGGATCTCCATCACTTCTTTTTGCGCCTGATCAATGAATTTCTGCTTCTTGCTCGGAATATGCATATCGGAAATGCAGATGGAAATGCCGGCGCGCGTTGCATACTTGAAGCCTATCTCCTTGAGGTCATCAATCAGGACCACCGTACGCCGCAGTCCGAGCTTTCGGAAACACTCATCGATCAATTTTGCAAGTTCTTTTTTGTTCATATCCCGGTTCACCGACGAAAAGGGCATGCCTTCAGGCAGAATGTCGCTGAACAAGACCCTGCCCACTGTGGTCTCTTCGATCTTGCCGTTGATGCGCACCCTGGCCCGTGCATGGATATCAGCCATGTGTTGGTCATGGGCGATACGGACCTCATCCCTGCCGGAGAACACCTTTCCCTCGCCAAGGGCTCCGGAACGGGACTTGGTGAGGTAGTAACAGCCCAGCACAATGTCCTGTGATGGAACCGTGATTGGCCTGCCGTTCGCCGGCGACAGCACGTTGTTGATCGAGAGCATGAGTATTCGCGCCTCCAGCTGCGCCTCGACCGAGAGCGGGATATGGACTGCCATCTGGTCGCCGTCGAAGTCCGCGTTAAAGGCGGCGCACACGAGCGGGTGGAGCCGAATGGCCTTGCCCTCGACAAGCACGGGATCGAAGGCCTGGATGCCGAGCCGATGGAGCGTCGGCGCGCGGTTCAGCAGCACGGGATGCTCCTGGATCACCTCTTCGAGCACATCCCATACCTCGGGCCGCTCGCGTTCGATCATTTTTTTGGCGCTCTTGATAGTCGTGGCATAGCCCTTCTCCTCGAGCTTGTTGAAGATAAAAGGCTTGAACAGCTCAAGCGCCATTTTCTTCGGCAGGCCGCACTGGTGCAGCTTGAGGTCTGGTCCGACAACGATCACGGAACGGCCGGAGTAGTCCACGCGCTTTCCGAGCAGGTTCTGCCGGAACCGCCCCTGCTTGCCTTTCAGCATGTCCGAGAGGGACTTGAGCGGACGCTTGTTCGGTCCGCGAAGGACCCGTCCGCGTCTTCCATTGTCAAAGAGCGCGTCAACCGCTTCCTGCAGCATCCGTTTCTCATTCCGGATGATTACGGACGGGGCCTTGAGCTCCTCGAGCCGGCGTAACCGGTTGTTCCGGTTGATGACCCTGCGGTAGAGATCGTTCAGATCCGACGTGGCGAACCGACCGCCCTCAAGGGGCACGAGGGGACGCAACTCCGGCGGAATCACGGGGACCACATCGAGGATCATCCACTCCGGCTTGTTGCCGGACTTGCGGAAGGCCTCGATCACCTTCAGGCGTTTGGTCAGTTTCTTTTTAGTGGCCATCGAGGTGGCCGTCTCTATCTTCTTGCGGATATCTTCGGATTCACCCTCAAGATCGATTGCCTTGAGCATCTCCCGAATCGCTTCGGCGCCCATGCCCGCTTTAAAAGCGCTGGAGCCGTACTCCAGCTGTGCCTTGCGGAATTTTTCCTCCGTCAGAAGTTCCTTGTGTTTCAGCGGCGTATCGCCGCCGTCGATCACCACGTAGCCTTCAAAATAGAGGACCTTTTCGAGAGCGCGAAGGGTCATGTCGAGAAGCGTGCCGATGCGGCTCGGGAGACCCTTGAGGAACCAGATGTGAGCGACCGGAGAAGAGAGTTCGATATGACCCATGCGCTCGCGCCGTACTTTGGACTGGATCACCTCGACGCCGCACTTGTCGCACACAATGCCTCGATGCTTCATTCGTTTATATTTGCCGCAGAGACACTCCCAGTCCTTGATAGGACCGAATATCTTGGCGCAGAACAGACCGTCCCGCTCCGGCTTGAAAGAACGGTAGTTGATGGTCTCGGGCTTCTTCACCTCGCCGTAGGACCACTCCTTGATCCGCTCAGGCGATGCGATCTTGATCCGCATGGCATCAAAACTGATGTCTTTCGGTTTCTCGAACAAGCTCATGACATCGGTTCTAACTTTATTATCGTACATGTGTTTGTCTTCCACAGTGGACCTCCGTGTGCAAAAGCACTAAATCCCAAATCCAAATAGGTCTTATAGGACGTATACGTCTCATAGGACCTATGTTTTTATTCTCTACCTCGCTGATGCAATCTTCTCGAGTCCGATCACCCGTTCCCGCTCGTTTTTGCGTTCGATGAGCTCAATATCCAGACACAAGCTCTGGAGTTCCTTGATAAGCACGTAGAACGATTCCGGCAGGCCCGGCTCCAGTGTGTTTTCACCCTTCACGATCGCCTCGTAGATCTTGGCCCGTCCGGACACATCGTCGGACTTGACCGTGAGGAACTCCTGGAGACAGTAGGCCGCGCCGTAGGCCTGGAGCGCCCAAACTTCCATTTCACCGAGGCGCTGGCCGCCGAACTGGGCCTTGCCGCCAAGGGGTTGCTGCGTCACAAGCGAATAGGGCCCGATAGAGCGCGCATGCAGTTTGTCGTCAACAAGGTGATGCAACTTCAGCATGTACATGTAACCGACCGTAACCGGTCTGTCGAAAGGCTCTCCGGTGCGGCCATCGAACAGAACGGACTGGCCGGTTATAGGGAGCCTGGCCTCTTTCAGGAGCGAACGCACCCGGTCCTCTGACGCGCCGTCGAACACCGGGGTCGCCACATGCAGGCCAAGCGCTTTCGCGGCCCACCCAAGTTGGGTCTCCAGGATCTGGCCCACGTTCATACGAGAGGGCACGCCGAGCGGGTTCAGCACGATCTCGACCGGTGTGCCGTCGGGAAGGCAGGGCATATCTTCCTCGGGCACGATCCGCGAGACGACGCCCTTGTTCCCGTGTCTGCCGGCCATTTTGTCGCCGACGGACAGCTTGCGCTTCATGGCCACATACACCTTCACCAGCTTTACCACGCCGGGCGGCAGATCGTCGCCGCGCTTCAGCCTGCCGATTTTTTCATCATAGATCGTTTCAAGAATGTTCAGCTGGTTTTCCGAGTTGTCCAGAATCTCCTGCAGCTTTGCCGGATAGTCTTCAGACTCTACCTTGATTTTGGCAAGATCCTTCTCCGGCAGCTTGTCGAGGATCTCCACTGTGATCTTTTTACCCTTGGCCAGTTCGGTCTTTCCGGTCTTGGAGTTAACCGCTTTATCGGCAACGGTCTTCCCGATCAGGATCCGGCGGATGCGTTTATACCGGTCCTCTTTGACCGCCCGCATTTCGTCCTGATATTCCTTCTGGAGCCGCGCGATCTCTTCGCTCTCCTGGGTCTTGAGCCGCTCGTTCTTGTCCTCACCCTTGCGCGAAAACACCTTGACGTCGATCACTGTTCCTTCGATGCCGGGGGACGCGTAGAGCGAGGCGTCCCGCACATCGCCGGCCTTTTCACCGAAGATCGCACGGAGAAGCTTTTCTTCAGGCGTAAGTTGCGTCTCACCCTTGGGGGTCACCTTGCCGATAAGGATGTCGCCCGGCATGACTTCGGCGCCGATGCGGATGATGCCGTTCTCATCGAGGTTCCTGAGCGTCTCTTCACCCAGGTTCGGGATGTCGCGCGTGATCTCTTCCTTGCCGAGTTTTGTGTCCCGGGCCTCGATCTCGAACTCTTCGATATGGATCGACGTATAACGGTCTTCCTTTACGATCTTCTCACTGATGATGATCGCGTCTTCGTAATTGTATCCGCTCCAGGGCATGAAGGCCACGAGTACGTTCTGGCCGAGCGCAAGCTCACCGAGTTCGGTCGCCGGCCCGTCGGCGATCACCTGCCCCTTCTTCGCCTTATCACCCACCCGCACGATAGGTTTCTGATTCATGCAGGTATTCTGGTTGGAGCGATAGAACTTGGTAAGCGGATAGGCGTCGATAACCGTCCGCCCCTTGGCATCCTCACCCTTGATCGTGATGCGGGTGGAGTCTACGGCCTCCACGATACCATCGCGTTTAGCTGAAATAATTGCTCCGGAATCCCTGGCCGCGACCCGCTCCATGCCCGTGCCGACGACCGGAGCCTGCGGACGGAGGAGCGGCACTGCCTGGCGTTGCATGTTCGAACCCATGAGCGCGCGGTTCGCGTCGTCGTTCTCGAGGAACGGGATGAGCGCGGCGGAAACAGAAACTATCTGTTTCGGCGACACATCCATATACTGCACTTCCTCGGCGCTCACCAGCTTGAACTCGCCGCCAACGCGGGCAGATACGCTGTCCACGGCGATTTTGCCGCGCCCGTCAACCGGCGTATTGGCCTGGGCGATCACATAGTTTTCTCCATCCACGGCCGAGAGGTACTCAATCTCATCCGTTACCTTCGTCCCTTTAACTTTCCGGTAAGGGGCCTCGATAAAACCATAGTCGTTCACCCGCGCATAGGTGGCTAAAGAAACGATCAGTCCGATGTTCGGACCTTCCGGCGTCTCAATCGGGCAGATTCTGCCATAATGGGTCGTATGCACATCGCGCACTTCGAACCCCGCGCGCTCACGCGTGAGGCCGCCGGGCCCAAGCGCGGAGAGCCTGCGTTTGTGGGTAATTTCCGCGAGCGGGTTGGTCTGGTCCATGAACTGCGAGAGCTGGCTGGAACCGAAAAATTCCTTGATAGCCGCAATCACCGGTTTGGGGTTGATGATGTCGTGCGGCATAAGCGTATCGATGTCCTGGAGGCTCATGCGCTCCTTGATGGCGCGTTCCATGCGGGCAAGGCCGACCCGGATCTGGTTCTCGAGGAGTTCGCCCACGGACCGTACCCGGCGATTGCCAAGATGGTCTATGTCGTCCACCTCACCCTTGCCGGTACGGAGATTCACGAGATAGCGGACCACCTCAACAACATCCTGCGCTGTAAGGGTAGTCTTGTCGATCGGGATATCGAGCTTGAGTTTCTTGTTGAGCTTGAGCCTCCCCACGTTCGATAGGTCATAGCGTTTGGCGTTAAAGAACATGCCGGAGAAGAGGTTCCGCGCCATATCGATCGTCGGCGGTTCTCCCGGCCGCATTTTCCGGTAGATCTCGAGAAGGGCTTCGTCCGACGACTGCACCTTGTCGGAGAGCAGCGTGTCCCGCATTGCCGCGATCACGTGGATGCCGTCCATGTAGATCACTTCCAGTTTTTCCACTTTCGTGGCGACAATCCTGGCCAGGAACGCCTCGGTGATCTTGTCATTCGCGGTGAGGAGCACCTCGCCCGTCTCCGGGTCGATAACATCGCGGAGCACAATACGGTCGATAAGGTCTTCGCGCGGAACCGGTATCTCGGTGATACCCGCGGCTTCCATCTTCTTGATGGCAACACGGGTGATCTTGGCGCCTTCCTTGACGATCTGTTCGCGGGTATTCTTATCGTTAATCGTGATGGGGGCCTTCATGCCGACCAGCGCGTCCGCGAGGATCCCGCGCGTGAAGCCTTCTTTCTTGATTCTGATGTCTTCTATGGGATAGTACATTCTGAGCAGGTCTTCATTGGAATAACCGAACGCCTTGAGCAGGATCGTCGCGGGAATCTTTCTGCGCCGGTCGATCCTCACGTGCACGATGTCCTTGACATCAAATTCGAAATCGAGCCATGAACCCCGGTAGGGAATGATCCGGGCCGAGTACAGGATCTTGCCGCTCGCATGGGTCCTGCCCTTGTCATGGGTGAAGAATGCGCCCGGTGAACGGTGGAGCTGGCTTACCACCACTCGCTCGGTACCGTTCACGATGAACGTGCCGGTATCAGTCATGAGCGGGAGATCGCCGACATATACTTCCTGCTCTTTGATGTCCTTCACACGCTTGGTAGCGGTTTGTTCGTCCTTCTCGAAGAACACAAGCCGTGTTTTGATCTTGAGTGGCGCCGCGAAGGTAGACCCGCGCTGCAGGCACTCCCAAAGGCTGTACTTCGGCTCTCCCAGCGAGTAGCCGAGGTAGTCAACCATCGCAGTCTCGTTGAAATCGTAGATGGGGTATACGCTCTTGAAGGCCGCCTGGAGTCCCCTGTCCTTTCTCTTATCTGAGGCAGTATCTTTCTGGAGGAAGGAATCATAGGAACGTTTTTGAATCTCTATCAGGTCGGGAATCTCCAGGATCGTGGGGATATTGGAGAAATCCTTACGTACGCGGACAAGCTCTCTTTTTTCCTTTGACATTATCGCACCCCTCTTGCACCATTAAAATGCAAAATGAACAAGGCAACCATTTAAAAACCCAGAGTCTGATTACAACCCTTTTCATTTTTCACTTTGCACTTCATAATTTCCATATGGATTTCCGCTGTCTCCGCAAGCACTATCCTTAAACGCAAAAAGTCCTTTGCCCTCCGGACCGATGCCGGAGGGCAAGGACTTGGCCAATGAAGCTCGTTTGTATCTTACTTTACCTCGACAGTCGCCCCTGCTTCGGTAAGTTTCTTCTTCATAGTCTCCGCCTCTTCCTTGGCGACTCCGGTCTTCACCGGCTTGGGCGCGCCTTCCACCAGGTCCTTTGCTTCCTTGAGACCGAGTCCCGTAAGCTCGCGCACCACCTTGATCACGTTGATCTTCTGGGCGCCTACGCCGGCCAGGATCACATCGAACGCGGTCTTTTCTTCCACGACTGCCGCCGGCCCGCCTGCTGCCGCCACTGCCACGGGCGCCGCCGCAGATACGCCCCACTTCTCCTCCAGCATCTTGCTTAATTCCGCCGCTTCAAGAACGGTCAAGCCGCTCAACTCATCAACCAATTTCGCTAAATCCGCCATGTTTCTATCCTCCTGAAAGTGTAAAAACTTTTTTAAATTCGTCCCCACAACAGGGGTACGGTTTAATGCCTGTTAACCCTTGTCTGCCTTTGCCTTCATAACTCTGGCGATCTGGCCGGCCGGGGCCGCGAGCACGCCGACCATCCTTGATGCGGGCGCCTGGAGAAGACCTACGAGCTTCCCGCGGAGCGCGTTGAGCGACGGCAAGGATGCCAACGCCTTGATGTCCGTCGGCTTGAGCAGTTTGCCGTGCAGCACGCCGATCTTGAGCGCAAGTTTTGCCTGAATTTTGTTGAAATCGAAGAGCACCTTGGCGGGCGCCACAACATCATCAAATCCGAGCGCAATCCCTACGGGACCGACAAAGTAGTCCTTGAGAGGTTCGAGACTGGTGCCTTCCACTGCTTTCCTGGCCAGCGTATTTTTTACGACCCGGTATTCAACCTTTGACGTGCGCAGCTTCGCACGAAGGTCTGTGATCTGCTCCACGTTGATCCCGGTGTACCCGGTGATGATAGCGGTCTTGGCGCGAGCGAACTTCTCATGCAACTCGTCAATTGCTTCCTTTTTTTCCTGCTTATTCACACGATCCTCCTTTCTTTCAAGAATTCCCGATGACCAGCCCAGGATTCTCAAAAGAAAGTGATGGGATCCAGCACATTCTTTTTACCCGGGTCTCGGCAGGCCCCGGTACGGGATTAAGCCAAAGGGGATGTGCATCAAATCCCTTTCGACGCCTGCTGTCTCGGACCGCACCCCTCTTTTTCAGGGGCCGACCTTTTATTACTACAAATTCATTATCTCAATTCGGATTCCAGATGTTTAGTATGTCGTGCATCGAAATTCGGATTCATTATTTTTCTATCTTCTCGAGCGCAGACGTATCCATTTTAATGCCAGGGCCCATAGTAGTGGAAATAGTCACGTTCTTCAGATACTTTCCCTTGCTCGACGCAGGCTTTGCCTTCAGGATGGACTCGAGCACTGCCGCGGCGTTGTCCGTCAGTTTGTTCTCGTCAAACGATACCTTGCCCACCGGCACATGCACAATGCCCGCCTTCTCCACGCGATACTCCACCTTGCCGGCCCTGATCTCTTTAATGGCCCTTGCCACGTCGAAAGTAACCGTGCCGGTCTTGGGGTTCGGCATCAAACCACGGGGACCGAGTACCTTACCGAGCCTGCCAACGAGTCCCATGATGTCCGGCGTTGCCACTACCGTATCAAAATCGGTCCAGCCTTCTTTCTGTATTTTCTCAGCGAGGTCCTCGGAACCCACATAATCAGCGCCGGCGTCCCTCGCCTCTTTTTCCTTCTCGCCCTTGGCGAAAACAAGTATCTTGACCTTTTTCCCCGTGCCGTGAGGGAGGACAACCGTTCCCCGGACCATCTGATCGGCCTGCTTGGGATCCACACCGAGGTTCACTGCCAGATCAACGGTCTCATCGAACTTGGTCCTTGCCGTTTTCTTGGCAAGCCCTACCGCCTCTTTGAGGCCATACGACTTTGTCCTGTCCACCAGCGCCGCTACTGCTTTGAATTTCTTCCCTGCCATGGTTCCTCCTCGCGGTAATAGCGGCCGTTGTCAGCCTCCCGCAATTTCAAGTATCGCATGGCGCATGGAGCATAGCGTATAGCGCAAACGGTCTTACCCTTTGCGCTCTGCTCTTTGCGCTTTGCGTTTTTTACTCGGTGACTTCCAGCCCCATGCTCTTCGCCGAGCCTTCGATCATGCGCATGGCTGATTCTATGCTTGCCGCGTTGAGGTCGGGCAACTTCGTCTGCGCAATCTCCCTTATCTGGGCGCGGGTCACCTTGCCGATCTTGTCCTTGTTCGGTACGCCGGAACCCTTGACGATACCGGCGGCCTTCTTGAGCAGTTCCGCTGCCGGAGGCGTCTTGGTAATAAAGGTGAAAGACCTGTCGGAATACACCGTGATAATGACAGGGACAATAGTATCACCCAGTTTTTGGGTCTTGGCGTTGAACTGCTTGCAGAACTCCATGATGTTCACGCCATGCTGACCGAGCGCGGGCCCCACGGGCGGCGCCGGATTGGCCTTTCCCGCCGGGACCTGAAGTTTTATTTTTCCTGTAATCTCTTTTGCCATTGATAACTCCCGCCTTGAATTTTAACTTATTATCCTGTCCTTTAAAATGTCAATCTCGAATTTATTTTTCTTTCTCTCGCTCAACCTGAAGAAATTCCAGTTCAACCGGCGTCGAACGGCCGAATATGCTCACCATTACCCGGAGCCGTCCGTGAGCGGGGTTCACGTCTTCCACCGTGCCGATAAAGCTGCTGAACGGCCCATCGATCACCCTGACCCGATCTCCCTTCTGATACGCATGCTTGGGCTGGGTCTGGGCGACGGCGCCCTCTTCCGCCTGTTTGAGGATGGCCTTCACCTCTTCATCGGAGAGCGGTGTCGGGTTTGTGCTTCCTCCAACAAAGCCCGTAACCTTGGGAGTATCCTTCACTATATGCCACGTATTGTCGTCCATCTCCATCTCGACGAGAATGTAGCCGGGGAAAAACTTCCGCTGCGACTTGCGCTTCTTCCCCCCTTTAATGGAAAGGACCTCTTCAGTCGGGACCAGAATCTGTCCTATTTTTTCCTGCAATGCAAGTTTAGAGACGGTCTCAAGGATACCGGCCTTCACTTTGTTCTCAAAACCCGCATACGTATGGATCACATACCAGTTCATGGGCATAATTGTCCTTATTTAAAGGCAAGGGTCATCAATTTCCCCAACCCTAAATCTACCATACCTAGAAAAAAGGCGGCAATGAGCACGGTAGTGATCACCACCCAGGTAGAACCTATGACCTCCTTTTTTGTCGGAAACACAACCTTCTTGAGTTCCAGCTTTACTTCTTCGAAAAATTCCACGATCTTTTTGAACATGAGAAAGGCCTCTTTCTACACAGAAGACGGGAGAATATGGCAGGCCAGGAGGGACTCGAACCCCCAGCAGCCGGATTTGGAGTCCGGAGCTCTACCATTAGAGCTACTGGCCTGTGTTCTACTCAGCAGCATCCGGATGCATGTCGATTACGCTTTGGTTTCCTTATGCGTCGTGTGCTTGCGGCAGAACCGGCAATACTTGTCCAGGTTCAGCTTATCAGGAGTATTCCTTTTGTTTTTGGTCGTTGAATAGTTTTTCCGCTTGCACTCACCGCAAGCAAGTAATACGATTTCACGCATGTCAATTGCCTCACTCTCTTAAAATCACGTAGGATGCGGGATGTCCGTTCGCTGCGCTCACTTTGGAAGTAAGATGCAGCGTCCTGCTTCCCTCGTCCCGCATCCCACGGTTCTCTATCTTACTCGATTACTTCGGTAATAACGCCTGCGCCCACGGTCCTGCCGCCTTCGCGGATGGCAAAACGCAGGCCCTTGTCCATGGCGATCGGCCCGATGAGTTCTACCGAGCAGGTCATGTTGTCGCCCGGCATCACCATCTCGACGCCTTCAGCGAGCGTCACCACGCCCGTCACGTCCGTGGTCCGGAAATAGAACTGGGGACGGTACCCCTTGAAGAACGGGGTATGGCGACCGCCTTCTTCCTTCGTCAGAACATAGGCCTCGGCCTTGAACTTGGTATGCGGCGTGATGCTTCCCGGCTTTGCCAGGACCATGCCGCGCTCCACGTCTTCCTTCTTGATGCCGCGAAGCAAAACGCCGACGTTGTCTCCGGCTTCGCCCTGGTCCAGAAGCTTTCGGAACATTTCAACGCCCGTCACCACGGTCTTCTGCGTGGGCTTGATGCCCACGATCTCGATTTCATCGCCTACCTTGACAATGCCGCGCTCGATCCTGCCCGTGACCACCGTTCCGCGACCGGCGATGGAGAACACATCTTCCACCGGCATAAGATAGGGCTTGTCTATTTCGCGCTTGGGCGTGGGAATATAGCTGTCAACGGCTGCCATGAGCTCCAGGATACTCTTGTACTCCGGCGCATTGACGTCCTTGCTCTCGCTCTGAAGGGCCTTTAAGGCGCTTCCCTTCACTATCGGGGTCTTGTCCCCGGGAAACTGGTATTTGGTCAACAACTCACGTATCTCGAGTTCCACGAGCTCGATGAGCTCGGGGTCGTCCACCATGTCCACCTTGTTCATGTACACCACGATATAGGGCACACCGACCTGGCGGGCGAGCAGGATATGCTCACGCGTCTGGGGCATGGGGCCGTCCGCGGCCGATACCACGAGAATGGCGCCGTCCATCTGGGCGGCCCCGGTAATCATGTTCTTCACATAATCGGCATGGCCAGGGCAGTCGACATGGGCATAGTGACGGTTGTCGGTCTGGTACTCCACGTGGGCCGTGGCAATCGTGATGCCGCGCTCCCGTTCTTCCGGGGCCTTGTCGATGTTATCGTAGGAAACAAAGGTCGCGAAGTTCTTGAACGACAACACCTTCGTAATGGCCGCTGTCAAGGTCGTCTTGCCGTGGTCCACATGGCCGATAGTGCCCACGTTCACATGAGGTTTTGTCCTCTCAAATTTTGCCTTTGCCATGCAATCCTCCCTAAAAAAATTAAAGGTCGATAGGAACCGATTATACACACTGCTTTTTTACTGGAGCCCATGAGCGGGATCGAACCGCTGACCTCATCCTTACCAAGGATGTGCTCTGCCAACTGAGCTACATGGGCGACTTAAACTGTTTGAACGGTTTAAGCTGTTCAAGCCGCTTGAATGGATAATGGAGCGGGAAACGGGATTCGAACCCGCGACCCCAAGCTTGGAAGGCTTGCGCTCTAGCCAGCTGAGCTATTCCCGCATGTTATTTCGAATTTCGGAGTGCGGATTTCAGATTTTCAATCCGCACTCCGCAATCATCAATCCGCATTTCATGAAGTGGTGGGGAGGGGAGGTTTCGAACCTCCGTAGGCTGACGCCGACAGATTTACAGTCTGTTCCCTTTGGCCACTCGGGCACCTCCCCGATGGATACAACAAACCCTGAGCTCGCATGAACAAAAACTGTAAAAGTGGAGCCACCGAAGGGAATCGAACCCCCGACAGGCTGATTACAAATCAGCTACTCTACCAACTGAGTTACGGTGGCACAATCTTCTGCACACACCACGCCCCTGCCCGTCTTAGTAAATCCTATATCTTACCGTGAGATAGTGATACAGAAAATGTAACCTCGCGTCAAAGAATTGGAATTATAAGGGATTGTGGCTGATCTTGTCAAGCAAAAAGATTAATGAGCCGGGTTTTGTAAAAATAGCGGTGCCGTTGGAAAAACATCAGGCAAACGATTATGGGTTCTTCTCCCGCCGCTGCCTGAGCGCCTCGTACAAAAGGGCGCCTGATGCAACTGATACATTCAGCGAATTGATCCGCCCCATGAGCGGCAGGGACACTATGTAATCGCAATGCTCCCGCACTAATCTGCGAATGCCCTTGCCCTCCCCGCCAAGGATGATCGCGGTTGGACGGATAAAATCCGCATCCCAATAGACCAGATCACCGCCCGCCTCGGCGCCGGCAATCCATATGCCGCACTCTTTGAGGTCTTCCAGTGTGTTCACGATATTCACGACCTTGGCCACAGGAACGTATTCCACGGCGCCGGCTGCCGTCTTGGCGGCAGTCTCGGTGAGGCCTGCGGCCCTTCTCTCGGGGATGATTACCCCGTGAACACCGGCAACTTCGGCTGTCCTGAGGATGGCGCCGAGATTTCTCGGATCTTCCACTCCATCGAGGACAAGAAAGAGCGGGGACTGCTTCTTCTGCGCCGGGATCTTCAGTATATCATCGAGCGAGGCGTACTCACGGGCGGCCACGACCGCCACCACGCCCTGGTGCAAGGCATGCGGCGCTTCTCGATTCAAAACATCGCGGGTCGTCATCCTGACCTCGATGCCGCTCCCCCTGGCAAGTCGGACGATCTCCTTGACATCCCGGTCCGACTTTCTCTGATCGGCGATCAGGACGCGCTGGACAGGACTTCCGGCTCTGAGCGCCTCGATCACAGGTTTAATGCCGAATATTTTATCACTTTTCATGAGGAAAGGGGATTCTCCAAATTCAAATTACTTCGGTTTCCACACCGTGCCGTCGGACCGATCGAAAAGCTCCACTCCGCCGTCGTCAAGAGCCTTGCGTATCCGATCCGCCTCGGCCCAATCCTTACGCACCCGGGCCTCGTTCCGCAGATGAATGAGTTCCTCGATCCGCTCAACAGAGAGCGAAACCTTGCTGTCAGCGAGCCTTCCCTCCTTAAACCATTCCTCGGGATCGCGGAGAAAAATGCCGAGGGTCCTGTTCACATCGTCAAAGGAAGCCGCCGCCGCCGACAGCAGAAAGATCACGGCGTCTTCGTTCTTTTTGTCCGCTTCCGCGAGGATCCTGTTCACTTCGCGGACCAGATCATAGATAAGCCCGATGGCCAAGGCGGTGTTGAAATCATCATCCATGGCCTCTTCAAATGCCTTGGACAGATTCAGGATCTTTTCGTAGAGCTGCCGGTCAGTTACCTCAATGACATCCTCGGGCCTGACGGCAGGATGTTTCTTCCCGGCGAGAAACTTCAGTATCCCTTCCTTCATCGTATAAAACCGGTCGATCCCCGCCCGCGCGTCCTTAAGGTTCGCATCGGAAAAATCGATCGGGCTGCGGTAGTGCGTGGAAAGCAGGAACAGCCTCACCACTTCCGCGTCATACTGGTTCAGGATGTCCCGGATGGTAAAAAAGTTGCCGAGAGATTTGGACATCTTCTCCTGGTTGATGTTCACGAACCCGTTATGGAGCCAGTAGTTCGCGAACGTTTTCCCCGAGAAGGCCTCGCTCTGCGCGATCTCGTTCTCATGGTGCGGAAAGATCAGGTCCTTGCCGCCCGCATGGATATCGAAGGTCTGCCCCAGGTGCTTGAACCCCATGGCCGTGCACTCGATATGCCATCCCGGCCTGCCCGGCCCCCAGGGGCTGTCCCAGGCAGGCTCGCCCGGCTTCGACTTCTTCCAGAGGGCGAAGTCGATCGGATCGGCCTTGCGCTCGTCAACCTCCACGCGCGCTCCCGCTTTCAGATCCTCGATGTTCCGTTTCGAGAGTTTGCCATATTCCTTGAAACTCGCCACGCGGAAGTACACGTCACCGTCAATAGTGTAGGCATGACCTTTTGCCACGAGACCCTTAATGACCTCGATCATCTCCGCGATATGCTCCGTGGCCCTGGGCTCGATGTCCGGCCTGCCAACGCCCAGCCGCTTCATGTCCTCCTGATACGCAAAGATGTACTTATGCGCCACCTCCGCGGGAGCGATCCCTTCCTCCTTCGAGCGCTTGATGATCTTATCGTCGACATCGGTGAAATTCCTCACATAGGTCACGTCAAAGCCCTTGCGCCGGAAGTAACGCTGGATCAGGTCAAAAGCCACGGCCCCGCGCGCATGTCCGATGTGTGAATAATCATACACGGTCACGCCGCAGGCGTACATGGTCATTTTGCCGGGACGAATCGGGGAAAATTCCTCTTTTTTCCCGCTCAGGGTATTATAAAGCTTTATCATAGACAAACTGTCCTCAAGTGATGTAAACTTTTGCTATTGGCTTCTCCGTATCATTTGGCGAGACTTGAAATAGTATAGATTGCGGCAATCTTTGTCAAGAAATTTCGTAGGCGCGGGAGGGCTGGCCATGACGCTCAAACCACTCAGATTCGTCGTCCAGGAGCACAAGGCCACGCGACTCCACTACGACTTCCGCCTGGAGCTCGGCGGAGCGCTGAAGTCCTGGGCTATCCCCAAGGGTCCGTCCATGAATCCCGCGGACAAGCGGCTCGCGATCATGGTTCCTGATCATGTGCTCGAATATATAGACTTCGAAGGCATCATTCCCGAGGGTAGTTATGGCGCTGGACCGGTGATCGTTTGGGATGCGGGAGAATTCGTGTTGCTTGATACGGATGATCCTGACGCGGCGCTGACCGCGGGCAAGCTCAGTTTTGATTTGAACGGGAAGAAGCTTAAGGGCGCCTTCACCCTTGCGCGGATGACGGGCCTCCCAAAGGGCACGGGCAAAGAATGGCTGCTCATGAAAAAGAAGGACTCCCATGCGCTGCCCTACTATGCGATAAAGACCGGCCTGACACCAGCAAAACTTGCGAAGCTTAAAGAACGGATGCCGCCTTGCGAGACAGAGTAGCTCTGCTCACAAAGTGATTCTTTGTCGCTGAACTTGACAAAAACCTTCTTGCCGCGGGAAATTGTTACTTGAGTTTTGCGCCATAAAATACTATAGTAAGCTCTCATTGGTTCGCTACGGAAGAAATCCACATGAGTTCTCCGCACAATCCGCGGGGGAACATACCATCACCTATAGGAGATCATAAATGTCCAGAGAAGACAGATTTCTCAAAGCATGCAGACGTCAGCCGGTAGACTGCACCCCGGTATGGATGATGCGCCAGGCGGGCAGGTATTTGCCGGAATACCGCGCGATCCGCGCAAAGCACGCTTTCCTTGAAATGTGCAAAACTCCGGAGCTCGCCGCCGAGGTGACGATCCAGCCGGTCCGACGTTTTGAGATCGACGCTGCCATCATCTTTGCCGACATCCTGCTGCCGCTCGAGCCCATGGGTATCGGCCTTGCGTTCGCCAAGAGCGGGGGTCCGGTCATCCATAATCCGGTGCGTTCCGTGGCCGATGTGCGGAAGCTCAAACAGATCGACTCCGCCGGCCAGATTGCCTACCTCATGACAGCCATCAAGCTGGCGCTGAAGGAGCTCGATGGCAGGGTGCCGCTCATCGGATTTTCGGGAGCGCCGTTCACGCTTGCCTCATACATGATCGAAGGCGGCGGCTCCCGCAATTACGAACATGCCAAGGCCATGATGTTTGCGGAACCAGAAGCCTGGCACATGCTCATGGAACATCTCACCGGCGTTATCATCAACTATCTTGATGCCCAGATCGATGCCGGCGCGCAGGCGGTCCAGCTCTTCGACTCCTGGGTCGGAACACTCGGGCCGAGCGACTACCGCGAGTTCGTACTGCCGCACCAGAAGAATGTGATCTCCGGGGTCAAAAAGACCGTGCCGCTCATCCACTTTGCCCATGGAGCGGCGCACCTGCTTGAGATGGTCGCTGAGGCGGGCGGCGACGTGATCGGGCTCGACTGGCGATGCAATCTCGACGAAGCCTGGAAGCGCGTGGGCTACGACAAGGCCGTGCAGGGGAACATCGACCCCGTCTCGCTCCTCGGGACCAAAGATTTCATCCGCAAACGCACCAGGGAGATTTTCGACCGGGCAGGCAACAGAAACGGCCACATCATGAACCTGGGGCACGGCATCCTGCAGCAGACGCCGCTCGACCATGCCGCGGAATTCATCAACGCAACGCATGAAATGAGCAGGAGATAGGGTACAATGAAGGGGTCAGGGTCCAGCAGCCAGGGTTCAGGCTTAAGGAATTTAGGAACCCTGTACCCTGTACCCCGGACCCTGTACTCTGACACTGATTCAATATGTCCCACACTGCCATCATACTCATCGCCCTGGGCGGACCTCGTTCACTCAACGAAGTTGAGTCCTTCATGGCCGCCTTCATGGGACGACGGGCGCCAGCGCCCGTCGTGGCCGCCGTGGTTGAGCGTTACAGGCTCATCGGCGGCAAATCCCCTCTCCCCGAACTCGTCAAGGCCCAGGCTGGCGCCTTGGAAAAGGAACTCGGCGCCGGGTACCGGGCCTACGAAGGATTCCGATATTCCATGCCGACAGTTGCTGAATCATTCGACCGGGCCATCAAGGACGGAGCGCGTCGCGTGATCGCGCTTTCCCTGTCGCCCTTCTCAACCGAGGTCACGACCGGCGCATACAAAAGTGCCTGCGATGCGCTGGGAGGCGGAGAGACCCGCTCGCTCTTTATCCCGAGCTGGCATGACAATCCCCTATTCATCGACTCATGGGCTGAAAAAGTCAGGGCCGGCCTTGCCGGATTTCCGGAAACGCGGCAAGACGCAGTCGTGAACATCTTTACGAGCCACAGCATCCCCATCCGATACATCGCGGCCGGCGACCCGTACCAAAAACAGGTCGAGGAGGCTGTCCGGCTGGTGGTCGAAAAGACCGGAATAAAAAACTGGCGCATTGCCTGGCAAAGCAAGGGTGCGCGGGCGACGGAACCGTGGATTGGGCCCGAGGTAGAGCCCACGTTGGACCGGATCGCCATGGAAGGCTGCAAGGCCGTGCTCGAAATACCCATTGGATTCACCTGCGACCACATGGAGACGCTCTATGATATCGATATCGTCCATCGGGCGTACGCAAAAAAGCTGGGGATCACTTTTTTACGCGCGGAGTCGTTGAACACATCCCCGCTTTTCATAAAGGCCCTGGCGGATGTTGTAAAAGTTGATCGGTAAAATTCGCGGCGAAGAGAGGTTTTGAATCATGCCGAAAGTCATCATTATAGGCGGCGGGATCGCCGGTCTGGCGGCTGCCGTCCACCTCAAGTCCGGGGCCAAGGCCTACGGCAAGGCCATTGATGTGCAGCTGCTCGAAAAGAACAGCCGTATCGGCGGCAAAATTGTGACCGAGAAGTACAACGGCTGCCTCATCGAAGGCGGGCCTGACAGCTTCCTCCCGGAAAAGGTATGGTCCGTGAACCTCGCCCGCCATCTCGGTCTCGAGCCCGAGCTGCTGCCGTCAAACGACCAATTCAAGGGGACCTTCATCTATTCATGGGGAAGACTCCACTCTTTGCCGGAAGGCGTGATGCTCATGGTGCCGACCTCGTTCTGGCCCATGGCAAAATCCCCCCTCATCACCTGGTGCGGCAAAATCCGGATGGGCATGGAACTCTTCGCGCCGAAACGGAAATCACGGGATGACGAAAGCCTTGCCTCTTTCGTCACCCGCAGGCTTGGTCGTGAGTGTCTGGAAAAAATCGCGGAGCCGCTCGTGGCCGGCATCCATACTTCGAATCCCGATAATATGAGTGTCCTCGCGACATTTCCGCGCTTTGTGCAGATGGAGCGGAAGAGCGGGAGCTTGATTCTCGGTATGCTCTCAGCCATGAAGACCCGTCCTCACGCCACGCTCAGCGGCCCGTCGTCCAAAGCCGGCCCGCCGAAAATGACCTACTTCATGAGCTTCAGGAACGGCATGCAGACTCTGTCTCAGGCGTGCGCGGAGCTCATTGGCCAGGATTCGATCAGGCTCAACGCGGGGGTCAGGGCTGTTGCGCCGAAGGGAAAAGGATATGCGGTGATTCTTGAGAATGGCGAGGCCCTCGAAGCGGACCACGTTATGCTGGCCCCGGCTGCTTACGATTCCGCGGAGATGATTAAAGAAATGGACGCGAAACTTGCCGCGCAGATGAACACTATTGAATGGTCGTCTTCCGCCACGATCTCGATCGCATTCAAGAAGGAAGATGTGAAGGTCCCGCTCAACGGGTTCGGGTTCATCGTACCCCGCGTTGAGGGCAGGCGGATCAACGCGGCCACCTACAGCTCCATCAAGTGGTCCTATCGCGCGCCTGGAGACACGGTCCTGGTCCGCGTCTTTGTTGGAGGCGGCCATCACGAAGAGCTCGTGCGCGAACTCGATGACGAGGACATGGTCAGGATGGCGCTCGAAGAGCTGGATATCGTCCTCGGACTCAAGGTAAACGCCCTGTTCTCCAAAGTCTACCGCTGGAACAAGGGGATGCCGAAGTATACGGTAGGGCACCTCGACCGGATCTCGCTCATTGACCGAATGCTCGCGACACATCCGGGACTTCATCTCATCGGCTGCTCGTACAGGGGCATCGGCATCGGCGACTGTGTGCATGAGGCGCAGATCGCGGCGGAGAAGATATTGAAGAGTTAGATTACCTCCTGATCGAATGGATTGTCCGAGTCCGAGAAATAACCGCATTATATCAGTGTAACCCGTATGGTTTTATCTTTTTTCCTTCGTCAGTGTGCAGGATTCAGGTAATAAATAAGAGTTGAGGTACGCATTTCATGACACCTGGTACAAAATACAGGGTTTGCATGAAAACCGTATTCCCGATTAAATCTTCGGGAATGACATTTATTTAACACGTTATGCGTCATCCCCGAGCTCCCCTATCGGGGATATGGTTCTATAGATAGGGGTAGGTGTCGTCAAGTGCATACCCCATTTAAATAAGATCTGATAAATATTCCGACACTATTCTCTCGCTTGAATGCCTGCATATCTAAAATACATTTGAATAATAACGGATTTTTTTCAAATTGTACAAATAGTGTATTGTCGAGATTATTTACACAGTGATCGAACTTATCAATAAAACCTTTAAAATTCAGCACATTTAAAATGGCATCCAAATTGCTATAATACAAAACATATTGAGAATTAAAATAATATTAAGGAGGAGAAAATGAAGAGATCTGGAGTTTTATTGATTGTTTTTGTGATTATGTTGGTTTTCAGCAGTCTTGCATTCGCAGTACCTACAATCGATGTTCAGGAGTTCCCAAATAGCGGGACAACTTATTTTCAGGATCCAGCGGCATCTGTTGGTTCTGACCCTTATTATCGCTGGCATGATGAAGATTGGGGATGGCAGCATGATGCTATTTCCGGCACTATTACTTCCGCAACCATAAATATCAGCGCATGGGATGTGGATTGGGCAAATGGTTCTGACCCTGAGCGCGATATTGTCTGGGTTGAGGATAATGGTACACTCGTCAATCTTGGTTATTTAACAGGCGAAGACAGCACGTGGTCGTATTCAACTATTACCTTGGGCTCAAATTTCTATGATGATATTGCCACTGGCCTTAAGATATGGATTGATATTGATTCGACTCATACTTATGACAACTGGGCAGTCACAATTGCTAAATCTTCACTGTCAGTGGATGGTGGCATAATACCGAATCCTAACCCAGGCTCTACGGTTCCAAGTACTTCGGTTCCCGAGCCCGCCACGTTCTTGCTCTTTGGCGCCGGACTTGCGGGAGTTGGACTTTTGAAAAAGAAGTTTATGAACTAATATTTATCGATCTGCTCATCACATGATCTGAACAGGGATGTGTCTTTATGGAACATCCCTGTTTTTTTGCTCTCAGTTTCAGCCGCAAACCCTCCCCGTCACAACAACACCCCGATCCCGAGAAATACCTATATTATATTCTTTTTGACAATCCACCCGTATTCCTTTATAGTTTAACCGTGCCCGTCGCAATCCCGACGCACGATTGACGAAGGAGAACATGCATGATCCCGACCGTTGAATGGAAGAACGGCATTGTAAGAATGCTGGACCAGACGAAACTGCCGCTTGAGACCGTCTACAACGACTGCAAGGACTATCAGACCGTAGCGCGAGGGATCAAGGAGCTCTGGGTGCGCGGCGCTCCGGCTATCGGGGTCTCGGCCGCCATGGGGCTTGCTCTCGGCGCGCGGCAGATCACGGCTGCTTCATTCGATGAATTCTGGCCGAAGTTTGAAGAAATCTGCTCATACCTGGCGGCCACGCGCCCGACAGCGGTGAACCTTTTCTGGGCCATCGAACGGGTAAAAAAGTTCGTGCAGGCCAACAAGAACAAGGATCTTGACGCTCTTCGAGCAATGCTGATAGAGGAATCCCAGCGCATGCACGACGAGGACATCGCAACCAACAAGCGTATGGGAGCTTTTGGTTCCGCCTTCGTGTCGGATGGAGACAACATCATCACCCACTGCAATGCGGGCTCCATCGCCACGGCAGGCTACGGGACCGCCGAAGGCGTCATGCGTTCCGCGGTGGCCCAAGGGAAAAAGATCCATGTTTACGTGGACGAGACCCGTCCGGTGCTCCAGGGCACGCGCCTGACCGCCTGGGAGCTCATGCAGGAAAACATCCCCTGTACGCTGATCACGGACAACATGGCCGGATACTTCATGTACCGCGATATGATCGATCTGGCGATTGTGGGCGCGGACCGCATCACCCGGAACGGCGATGTGGCGAACAAGATCGGCACTTACAGTCTCGCGGTCCTGTGCAAGGAGCACGGCATCCCCTTCTACGTGGCCGCGCCGCTCTCGACCATCGACTTTACCATGGAATCAGGCGTCCTGATCCCCATTGAAGAACGCGACCCCCGCGAGGTCACCCATGTGTTCGGCAAATGCCAGATTGCGCCCGATGGCGTACGGGCAGCAAACCCGGCATTCGATGTGACACCGGCCCGCTATATCACGGCCATCATCACCGAAGTCGGCGCCTTCCTTCCCAGGGACATTCACAAGCTTGCCGACGGCAAGACCGATCCGGAAAAAATCAGAATGAATGGACCCCATCAGTAGTTGACTGAAAGCCGCGCCTGTGATATTTTATATCAGGGTTCATAATTCAGCCGGGAACGTATACTGAATCATGGCAAGAGAGGAAGCGGGTCCGAAAATGAAAAAGGTGCTGTTGGCGAATGACCTGAAAAGCCTTTTATTCGACAAAAACAGCTTTCTTGATCGTTCAGATATAAAGGTATTGACAACTACCACGAACGCCGAATTGCTGAAGATCCACAGACAGGAAGATGTTGATCTCATTGTCACGCAACTGGATGCGCCGGGCATTAAGAGTGAGCTCATCTTCGATGCCATCAGAAAAAGCGAGGACCTTCGACAGGTGTCCACAATCCTGATCTGCAAGGACACGCTCACCCACCGTGAGCGTTGCAAACAGTGCCGTCCCAATGCCGTTTTCACCATTCCTGTTAATACCGCCTTACTGTACAGCAAAATGCGGCAACTCCTCAATGTTTCGACGAGAAAATTTTACCGGACCGCGCTCGCGGTTGCCATACAAGGCAATTTCAAGGACAGGCCGCAGCCGTTCTTTACCGAAAATATCAGCTCGAGCGGAATGCTTATCCGGTCGAATGAGCCCCTTTCAAAGGATGACGGAATCTTTTTCTCCTTCTTTCTGTCCAATGGCACACACGTTACAGGGTATGGAGAAATTACAAGGGTCGTTCCTCCGGCGACGCCGCATGACGTCCTTCTGTATGGGATCAGGTTCACGAACATCGATCCGGTCGTTCAGTCGGCAATCGACTCAGCTATCAATAAATAGCGGCGCAAACAACGCCCTTATGCTTCATACCGGGGTGTCTTGAAAAGCATTGACGGCTTGGGGTTTAAATACGGAGCAGCGACGTTCCAATACCCCGCAAAGGAGGAAGTTATGAAAAGGGCATTCATCTCGCTGGCAGTACTATCACTCGCATTCGCAGTACCCGTATTCGCAGCTGATGGCGGTCAACCGCAACAACGGCAAGCGCCGAATTTCGAACAGAGACAGGCTGAGATCCTGAAAATTATGGACGCACGCGCTGCCGACCTTCAAGACGAAAGGTCCTGCGTGCAGGCCGCAAAGGGCCACGAGGACCTCAAGGCCTGCAGGGATAAACACATGGCGGCAATGGAAAAGAAGCGCTCGGAAATGAAGGAGCGCGGTACTGGTGGCGGACAAACTCCTCCACAGGGCCAGTAGTTCATTTGTTGCCATCGTTTTTTTGAATAGCGGGATGGCCGGAAAAACATTCCGCTATTGTTTTTAAAAATTGCTTAAAGAAGCTCATTATTCTCAACCATGGCTTTCCTTCTTGCGCCCTTTATTTCCTCCTTCTTTGACCCAGCCTGACTTTGTGGTAAAATAATTTTATGGAAACCAAAAAAGCCGTTATACCGGTCAAAGGCATGACCTGCGTGAACTGCGCCGCGGCAATCCAGAAGGACATTTCAAAGCTCGTAGGCGTGAAAAGCGCAAATGTCAATTATGCCAATGAAAAAGCGGTCGTTGAATTCGATCCTGCTGTTACTGGTCTGGATAAATTCATATCCAGCATCCATGAATCAGGATATCAGGCGGTCACGGAAACGGTCTTCATCCCGATCATTGACCTGGATGTGTCTCGTTCGCGGGAACTGGAGCGCATCGCGGGAGAGCTCGACGGCGTACTCAGGGCGATTGTGAATCCCGCCGCGGGAACAGCGGAAGTGGAATACGTCCCCGGCCAGATCGGACTCCTCGATATCAGGAGGGCCGTCGAAAAAGCAGGCTTCCGCGTACCCCGGCGGATCGAAGGCAGCTCAGCGCTCGACCTCGAGAAAGAAGCGCGGGAACGAGAACTCTCGGAGCTCCGGAACAAGCTCATCGTGAGCGCCGTCCTCTCCGGCCTCGTGATGATCGGCAGCTTTCAGGACATGCTCCCCTTCATCACCCTCCTCCCGCGCCGGACCATGTGGTACGTCCTTTTCCTGCTTGCCACTCCGGTCCAGTTCTGGGTCGGCCGCCGTTTTTACCGGAGCGCCTGGGCTTCGATCAAGCACGGCAGTACCAACATGAACACCCTCGTGGTCGTAGGGACCTCGGCAGCCTATGGCTACAGCGTGGCGCTCACTTTTTTCCCCGCCGTCTTTGGCCGTCACGCGGCCCATGGCGGCGCATACTATGACACGGCCGCGATGATCATCACGCTGATCCTGGTCGGAAAATATCTCGAGACGCGGGCGAAATCCCGGGCCGGTGAGGCGATCAAAAAGCTCATGGGGCTCCAGCCGCGCACCGCCCGCGTGGTCCGCGAAGGCAAGGAACTGGATATCCCGATCGAAGATGTCGAAGCCGGCGACCTCGTCATGGTAAGGCCGGGAGAAAAGATACCGGTCGATGGATTGATCAGGAACGGGTATTCAACGATCGATGAAGCCATGCTGACCGGAGAGAGCCTGCCGGTGGAGAAAAAAACCGGGGACACGGTCATCGGCGCAACGATCAATAAGACCGGCGCCTTCACTTTCGAGGCGACCAAGGTCGGCAAGGACACCATGCTTTCCCGGATAATCCGCATGGTGCAGGAAGCCCAGGGCTCCAAGGCCCCGATCCAGCGCCTCGCGGACACTATTTCAAGCATCTTCGTGCCCGCCGTCATCTCGCTCGGCCTCGTGACCTTCTGCATCTGGTATTTCTTCGGTCCGGCGGAAACACGGTTCACCTTCGCCCTGGTGAACTTTATCGCCGTGCTGATCATCGCTTGTCCCTGTGCCATGGGGCTTGCCACGCCCACGGCCATCATGGTCGGCACGGGCAAGGGCGCGGAGCAGGGCATCCTGTTCAAGAATGCCGAGAGTCTCGAGCGCGCCCGGAAGATCGATACCATCGTACTCGATAAGACCGGTACGCTCACGCGCGGCGAACCAAAGGTCACGGATATAATTCGGGACAGCATGAGCGAACGGGACATCCTTTTTTTCGCGGGGTCCGCGGAAAAGGGCTCTGAACACCCGCTCGGCGAAGCGATCGTGCGCAATGCGGGTGAAAATAATATTGCCCTGGAACAAGCGGACGAATTTGAAGCGCTCCCGGGCCATGGCATTCGCGCGCTGCTGAAAGGAAAGGAGATCATCCTCGGCAACGAACACCTCATGTCCGAGCGAAAGATCGATTTCGGAAAAATGCTCATTGAAGCGGAAAGGCTTTCAACCCTCGGGAAAACATCCATGTTCGTGGCTGTTGACGGCGAGGCTGCGGGGATCATCGCGGTCGCGGACACGGTCAAGGAACATGCAAAAGAAGCCGTGGCCGGACTCAAAGCGCTGGGCCTCGAGGTCGTAATGCTGACGGGCGACAACCGCCGTACGGCCCAGGCCATTGCCGACGAGCTCGGGATTACCCGCGTACTGGCCGAGGTGCTGCCGCGGGACAAGATGGTCACGGTGAAAAAGCTGCAGGCCGAGGGCCGTGTCGTCGCCATGGTCGGAGACGGGATCAACGACGCCCCCGCCCTGACCCAGGCCGATATCGGCATCGCCATCGGCACGGGCGCGGACGTGGCCATCGAGGCGTCGGACGTCACGCTGATCAAGGACGACCTCCGCGTGGTGGCGACCGCCATGAGGCTTTCGCGCAGGACCATGCAGACGATCAAGATGAACCTGTTCTGGGCGTTCTTCTACAACATCATCGGCATTCCGGTCGCTGCCGGCGTCCTGTACCCGTTCCTTGGCGCCGTGGGACTGCTGAATCCCATGTACGCCGCGGCAGCCATGGCGTTCAGCTCCGTGAGCGTGGTGATGAATTCACTCAGATTGAACAATTTTCGATAAAGACATTTCCCGCTGAGTGATGATATTTTATTCGTTCCTTCGTGGTGGATTAATGAGATTCATCGCCGCTGTTATGCTGGGCAGGCTCGCGAAGCGGCTGCTGCGGTTGATCCGCGGGCGGACTATTTTCCCGCGGCAATTTCTTCTCAAACTGGATATTTCTGTTCACAATACCTGTTGCGATGATGGTCATGTCCCTGACCACCTCGCTGCCGGGTTCATTCACGGCCAGTTCCTGACCGTTCAGCATCAGCTTGAGCGCCTTGGCGCTGCCATAGCTCAGCAGAAACCGCTCGTCGGCGCTCCAAATGAGACTTTCGTCTTTTTTCAGCAAAGCTTTCTTCTGCGGACTGTTATCAGTCCTCACTAATATCCAGGTGTCTTCCAGGGCCACTACCTCAAGATAAAGCTTGCCCATTTGCGGGAACGGCAAAGGGGCCGTGGCTGTTTGTTCGGTGGACATCGGAGCCACGGCCTTCTGCTTTTCCCGCTGATGCCGCTCGGGCAGGGCCGTGAACACAAAGAAAATGAGCGCGATCACGATCACCCCGCCCCAAAGGAACGGCTCGATTTTGGTCAACCGAGGCGTTTTCTGTTTACTGTCGGCAACCGCCGGCTCCGTATTCACCGCGGGGCTTGGCGCGGACTTCGCGGCCCGCGGTTCCGCAAACCGTTTCATGACCTCAAATTCATTGAGACGGAGAAACTTCCCGTAGTTCTTGAGAAATCCCTTTACGAAAACCTCACCGGGCAGTCTGGAAAAATCCTCTTCTTCGAGCGCCTTAAGGTAATTAATACTGATACGGGTCTGCTGCGCAGCATCACGCAGGTCGATGCCGAGCGCCTCCCGCGCACTGCGCAAGTACTGTCCTAACGTCCCCATCAAGTCACCTCAGGGTCATGATATACTCATTCGCCTTCCGGGCCAGGTCGCTCTTCGGGGCAAGCTCGGCCGCTTTCCTGAACTCCATGAGCGCGGACTTTTTGTTCCCCGCCTTAAGGAAGGCGAGGGCCAGGCTGTACCGCATATTCGCATTCTGCGGCGCAAGCCCGATGCCCTCCTGAAACTCGGAGATCGCCTCTTTTATCTTTCCCGCTTCAAGCAGGGCCGTGCCGAGTTTGATAATGGTCCACTCGATATTGACAAACCGCTTGGACTCTCGGTATGCTTCGGCGGCTTTTTCATACTCTTTCCGCTCCATGTACAGATCGCCAAGGTTCAGATACGGAATGTGCGGAGTTGTATAGAGTTTATTGGCAAGGGCCTTGTTAAAAGCCTTGACCGCCTCTTTCCATTTCTTCTGCTTCGAATAAACAACGCCAAGCGCGTTGTATGCCTCTGAATAATCCGGGGCCTTATCGATGGCCGTTTGATAGTATTTCGCCGCGTCTTCGAGCTTTCCCTGATAGTCGCTGATAATGCCAAGGCCGTAATAGGACTGTTTGAAGTCGCTGTCGTGCTGCAGAGACCGGTTGAATTCAACGGACGCCATTTCGTAGTTCTTTTCCTGAAGGTATGACAGCCCCTTCATATAATACCCTTCCGCCATCTTGGACTTATTAATCGTATGCCCGGTCGTAACGCATCCTGTCAATGCCAGGAGAATTATCAATGCGAACGCTCTCATTTCTTCATACCCCCTTCAAAACGATGTGAGAAGACGCGCCAATGCCTCCCGGTCCCGGCTCACAACGCCGGTCGCGGAGAAAACCTTCTTTTTTACTGTTTGCTTCGGGGCCTTTTCGAGGTTGATCGTTACCGCGTTCTGCTTCATCTCCTGGCGGCGCTTTGCCGCGGCAAGCGGCGAGGCCTTGGCCTGCCTGACCTGCGTATCCACGGGAACAACCTGTGGTGGTTCCGGTTCCTGTTCCTGTTCCTGTTCTTGTTCCTGTTCTTGTTCTTGTTCTTGTTCTTGTTCTTGTTCCGGTTCCGGTTCCGGTTCCTGTTCCGGTTCTTGTTCCTGTTCCGGTTCCTGTTCCTGTGCCTCGGGTTGTTGGGCCTTCGTCATACGTTGTACTGACTCTGCTGACTCTGCCGGTGGTTCAGGGGCGCGTATCTCCTTCGTTGCAGGTATGGGCCGCTCTGGGGCTTCCGGGGACTGTTCTTTGACAGCAGCCACTGCTTCAGCGAGTTGGGGAGGCTGTTTCACCGGCGCGGCCTCCGGCTGTTTTTTCTGGCTGAAAATACTCTGACCCATGATCCATCTGTCCTGCTCGGACTCGGACAGGCTCGCAAAATCGACCTCGTCCAGCATCGCACCCATGTCTTCGGCAAAGTAGCGCGCCTCTTCCTCGACATCCCGCAGCTCATCTTCTAAAAATGGGTTCGCGGAATGCGAGTAAAAAAGTTTCCTGTCGGTATGGAGTAAATGAAGCCCGATATATGCCGATAGTCTGTCTCTCCCCTCGCGGGCAAAGAACACATAGCTGCGCGCCTCCTCAAGACTCGTTTCCGGAGTGGCAACCTGGTGGTTGTTCATTGAAAGGAATACCTTGAATAAATTCTTTTTCTTCAGGTCTCTCTCGGTTATTTTCGGGTCGATCGTAAACATGGCGTGTTTTCAAGCTCCAACGTGATATTTTGATTTATTTGTCATCGCGCGCCTGTTTTTGGAATATATCATGATCATATATCTTCGAAATGGGTGAGCTTCTTGAACTCCCGGTACCTGCCTTCAATTTCCTCGTATTCCAGGCTCCTGAGCCGATCGAGGCTGAATGACTCCACATTCAGCGAGGCCATGACACTGCCGAAGATCACCGCTTTTCTCATGCTCTCTTCAGAGAAGTTCATGGTGCTCGCCAGATATCCCATAAAACCGCCTGCAAACGAGTCTCCGGCCCCCGTGGGGTCGAACACGGATTCGAGAGGATAGGCGGGAGCGCTGAATACGCTGCGGCCGCTGAACATAATGGCGCCATAGCTTCCCTGTTTGACCACGATCGTCTTCGGTCCCATGGCTTGCACGCTCTTCGCCGCCTTGACCAGGCTTGCCTCTCCGGATAGTTGCCTGACCTCCGATTCATTGATGGTCAGCAGGTCCACTTCCTTCAGTGTTCGTTTGAGCGCGTCAAGCTTGCTCGAGATCCAGTAGTTCATTGTATCACAGGCCACGAGTTTCGGCTTCCTGACCTGCCGCAGGACATCAAGTTGGATTTCGGGGTCCACGTTCGCCAGGAACACGACGTCAGAGCTCTTGTAGTCCTCGACGATGTTCGGCTTGAAGGTCGCCAGAACATTCAGGTGCGTGGCGAGGGTGCGCGCCTCGTTCAGATCATAGCCGTACTCGCCCTTCCAGCGAAAGGTCTCGCCCTTCTGGACCTCAAGGCCCCGGGTGTCTATTTTTTTACTCTTGAGAAAAAGCGTATGTTCCTTGGGGAAGTCCTCGCCGATCACTGCCACGAGCCGGACATCGGTAAAGTAACTGGCTGAGGTCGAAAAATAGGTGGCTGAGCCGCCGAGGGCGTTATCAACGTTTCCAAAAGGGGTCTTGACAGAATCAAGCGCAACGGTGCCGACTACCAGTAAACTCACTATGAACCTCCGGTACAACTTTCTCCGCATTCTCGGGAAAACATATAAATAAACCGTGAAGTGTAAGGGGGAAGGCGTGAGGGGGTCACCCTTTTAGCCTGACGCCTCGCCCTTTACGGCCTTTCATCTGTAAATCCTTGCAACTGATTGTATTATCGTAGTTTGTAGGGCAAGGCTTTAGCCTTGCTGATCACCGACAGCCGCAACCCTGAAGGGTTGCCCTACAAAAACAATTAATTTACATCCTCCCTTGTGAACGTCAGTTCATGGACGATTCATATATTTCCCTATGAGAAGCGCCAGGTCCTTCTTCGTTTTAGCCGGCATCAGTTTTTCCGGCGTCATGATCGAGTTCCGGAGCGCCTCGCCGCACCCGCAGACGCGTGGACCGGACAGCATGCGCACCGCTTCGCGGATCATGGCCTTGGAAGTCTCGACGTTGTGTTTCATCACCGCGAGCACGGCCTCAACGGTCACGGCCTCCTCGCTGTGGTGCCAGCAATCGTAGTCCGTGGCCAGCGCTATGGTGCTGTAGCAGAGCTCCGCCTCGCGCGCCAGCTTGGCCTCGGTAGCGTTCGTCATGCCGATGACATCCACGTTCCAGGACCGGTAGGTGAGCGACTCGGCGCGGGTCGAGAACTGCGGACCCTCCATGCAGAGATACGCGCCGCCGCGGTGCACCGTGGCCCCGACCATGGCCCCCGCCTCGCCCAGAATCCTGCCGAGGTCGGCGCAGACCGGGTCCGCCATGCCCACATGCGCCACGACGCCGTTGCCGAAAAAGGTGCTCCTGCGGTGCTTCGTATGATCGTAGAACTGGTCCGGGACCACGATATCGCCGGGTTTGATCTCTTCCTTCATGCTGCCTACGGCGCTCACCGAGATGATCCGTTCAACACCGAGCTTTTTCATACCGTAGATGTTCGCCCGGTAGTTGATGTCCGAGGGAAGGATGCGGTGGCCGCGGCCGTGCCTCGGGAGGAAGGCAACCCGTTTGCCGTGCAGCGTGCCGACAAGGTAATCGTCCGAAGGTTTGCCGAAGGGCGTTGTCATTTTTACGGTCTTGATCCGCGTCAGCCCTTCCATTTCATATAAACCGCTGCCGCCGATCACACCGATGCTGATGTGTTCTCTCTTTGTACTACCCCTTGCCATAATAAATCCTCTGTTACCCTGATTATTGAGAACGTTCGAGAAAGGCCTGCCAAGCCGGACCGCAATGCAAATCAGCGCTCCGCATTCCAAAATCCGCGGCCGGCTTATCCTTGCGCCGCACTCTGCTCCGCTTCTTTTTTCATATCGATGTTCTCAACAAGTTCGACAGGCTTATCGGGGATGATGGTGGAGATCGCGTGTTTGTAAACAAGCTGCTGGTTCTCCTGCTTCATCAGAATGACGAAGTTGTCAAACCCCTTGATCGTTCCGGTGAGGCGGGCGCCGTTTACAAGGTACATGGTCACCGGGATCTTTTCCTTGCGCATCTGATTCAAGAAGATGTCCTGAAGATTTACTTGCGACTTACCCATCCATCCCTCCGTGCGAACCGTAAAAAGTGAAGCGACCAGACTTGCGCTGCTGCCCAATAATTTTTGTAATCTTATACCAACTTATTTGAAATTTCAATGTTTTTCTTTATCCGCGCGACTATTTCGCCGGTTTGAGCAAGCCCCGTAAGGTCCACCCACTGCGCCTCGGGCTCCCTCCGGAACCAGGTGAACTGACGCTTGGCGAAACGCCTCGTATCGCGTTTGAGAAGCGACACAGCTTCGTCCCGCGACGTCTTGCCGAGGAAACAATCCAGAAAGTGCTTGTACCCCAGTCCCTGCATGGAGGAAAGCTCGGGACGGTACCCTTGCTCCATAAGCGTTCTCACCTCCGCCTCAAGCCCCGCTGCGATCATCCGGTCCACGCGCTGTTCGATGCGCGGATACAGTTCGCTCCGGCTCCTGACGAGGAACAGCAGCCGGAACCGGTATGGCCTGTCCTGGAACGAGTGCTCCTGCTGGAAAGCCGAGAGTTTTTTGTCCCGCAGATAATATACTTCCAGCGCCCTGATTGTGCGCCGAAGATCATTCGGGTGGATCTTGACCGCTGCCTCGGGATCGACCTTCACCAGGTCTGAGTAGAGGATGCCCGGTTCTCCCTCACCCTCACGCAGCAGCAACCGCTCGCGCAGTTCAAGGTCCGCGGGCGGCCCGTGGAACAAGCCTCTCGTGAGAGCGCGGATATACAGCCCCGTGCCCCCCACCACAATGGGCGTGCCGCCGGATGCGAGTATCCCATCGATGGCAGCGCGGGCATCACGGAGGTAATCACCCACACTGTAGGGTTGATCTGGTCCCGCGATATCGATCATATGGTGGTACACGAGCTTGCGCTGTTCCGTCGATGGCTTGGCCGTGCCGATGTCCATGCCGCGGTAGATCTGCATGGAGTCGGCGCTTATAATCTCCGCGCCCTGCTCCTGGGCCAGAAGGATGGAGGCCTCGGTCTTTCCGACGGCAGTGGGACCGGCAAGGATCAGAATCGGTTTTTTATCAGACACGGATTGCATAAAGGGGTATGTTTTTTAACTGCCTTCCTCTTCAATAGGCTTATGCAGTTTCACGGGATGAGCGGCTTTTTTTCTCGCTTTAATGTTCAACATCTCCACGGACACGGAAAAGGCCATGGCAAAATAGACATATCCCTTTGGAATGTGCAGGCCGAAACCCTCGGCGATCAGCGTAACGCCGATCATCACCAGGAAGCTTAAGGCAAGGACCTTGATCGTCGGGTGCCGGTCGACAAAATCGCTGATGCCGCGTGAAGCGAACATCATCACGATCACCGCGACGACAATCGCGAGGACCATGACCGCGACATCGTTTGCCAGCCCCACGGCGGTGATGACCGAATCGAGCGAAAAAATGATGTCAAGGACCGCGATCTGCGTGAGGGTGGAGATAAATCCCGCGGCTGCCCTCCCCGCCCTGGCTTCCTCTTCACCTTCCAGGCTGGCGTGGATCTCCATGGTGCTTTTCCAGAGGAGAAAAAGTCCGCCGCTGAGCAGGATAAGGTCCCTGCCGGAGAGTTCACGGCTAAAGGCGCTGAAAAGCGGCGTTGTCAGCCGCATGACCCAGGTGAGGGACAGGAGGAGGAGAATACGGGTCACCATGGCAAGTCCGAGCCCCAGGAACCGCGCCTTGCTTCTCTGCTCGGCCGGCAGCCTGCCGACAAGGATGGATATAAAAATGATATTGTCGATCCCCAGCACGATCTCGAGCGCCGTAAGCGTCAGGAGCGCTATCCATGCTTCAGGGTTGGTGAGCCATTCCATATTATCTCCTCATATATTTCTGAATTACAGTGTTGCCATCCGCTCATACAAATACCGCTGAAACCCGACAAACACGCCCCTGATCTGCTCGGTCGTACCCAGGATCTTCGTCGCATCCGGAAGAGTGTGGTATCTCAGCTTCAGCAGTGGTGACAGTTTCTCCTGGTCAAGCTCATCCACGCCCTCCTTCACATACTGCGACAACACGAAATCGAGGAAGGCCCGCTGCTTGTCCGTAAAGGTGGTAAGTATCTTTCCCTTAGCCCTGGTAGCCCGCTCTTCCCGCGTTATCGGCTGCAAGGCAAAAGCGACATAGGCAAGCACATCAAACAAGTCGCTCTTTTCCGCATCAATGATCTTCTGCATCTCAGTCATTTGCTCTTTGCCAAAACCTGACTCCGCTAATCGTGCCAGGAAGGTCTTGCGTGTATCAGGAACGCTCCAAATCCCGCGCAGTTCTTCTTCGTCTTTAAAGAACTCCGGAAGCTTGCCAAAGAGCGCTTCCATGAACTGCTGCGCCGACATGGGCGTACCGTCAGGGTGCCAGAAGCTCGTTGCCACCATGTATTGAATGGTGCGTTCTTTGCCATCGGCGAGCTTAACCTTCGCTTTTTGCTTTTTTGGAAAACCTGGCAATTCTTCTTTGACCTTTATAGGCCCTATAGGTCGCATAGGTCTTATAGGACTCATTTCCCCGATCGGTTCGCCGTCCCACTCTGGATCGCTGAAATGGTGATACGCCTTCACGAAGTCATAGATGGTGAAGTAATCCTTGCCGTCATACAGCCTGGTACCTCGTCCGATGATCTGTTTGAACTCGATGATTCTGTTGATCGGCCTCATCAGAATAATATTTCGGATATTGCGGGCATCCACGCCGGTGGACAGCTTTTGTGATGTAGTCAGGATGGTGGGGATGGTTTTTTCGTTGTCCTGGAAGTCGCGCAGATGCTGTTCGCCCAGCGCGCCATCGTTGGCCGTCACCCGCTGGCAGTAGTTAGTGTCTGAACGAAAACCCTATTTTTTAAACGATCCTTCGCGAATAAAAAATATTATACTGTCACAAAACTTCGTCAATAATGATATTGTCCTGACAATTGTTGCTTATTGCAAGCATTTCC
>Ga0315281_10001102_pt1 | contig 39573 bp, 43 predicted proteins | sample YL17G07_0_MG_FD_204540 | JGI IMG/M metagenome (GOLD analysis project Ga0315281, IMG submission 204540) | Sediment microbial communities from Yellowstone Lake, YNP, Wyoming, USA - YL17G07_0 | ecosystem: Environmental > Aquatic > Freshwater > Lake > Sediment | place: USA: Wyoming | collected...
GAAGTACCACCCGGGTGATCGTTTGCCACTTCGTCCCACCCAGAGAGTAACTCACTTCTCGGTAGGAAGGGGGGATTGCCCTGATCGACTCTTCAGACGTACTGATCACAGTAGGCAAGATCATGGCTGCTAAAGTTAATCCACCAGAAAGGATGGACCATCCCATATTAAGCTGGATGACAAAAAAGACAAACCCGAACAACCCAAAGATTATGGAGGGCACTCCAGCCAGGCAGTCCGTCCCAAAACGAATGACGCGGCTGATCTTACTTTCTCTCGTGAACTCCCTCAGGAAGACGGCTGTCCCAACTCCCAGAGGAGCACCAAAAAGAATGGCCACACCAGTCAAGGCCATCGTTCCAATGATGGTGGAGAAGATACCGCCCTCTCGGCCCATATTTTTTGGAGAATCGAGAAAAAAGCGGAGGTGAAGGACAGGCAATCCCTCCTTTAGAATCTGGAAGAGGATCAGGATCATCACCGCAATGGTCGAGAGGGCACCCATCCAGATGAGAAATTTTGCAATGGACTGAGTCATATATCGAGTACGATTGATTATCAATGGACTCTCCTTCGTGATAGAAAGATGGCCAGGGTGTTTAGTGCCATAATGATGAAGAAGAGAACAATTCCTGTTGCAAAAAGGGCCTGTCGATGATCCCCAGAGGCGTACCCCATTTCAATGCCGATATTTGTGGTGAGTGTCCTGGCTGAATCCAGGAATGAGGTTGGCATTTTTACTGCATTCCCCAGGATCATAATCATCGCCATGGTCTCCCCGATGGCACGGCCCATCCCTAAAATGATACTGGCTACAATTCCGGACCTGGCTGCAGGGATCAATACCCGCCAGATGGTCTGCCAGTGCGTTGCTCCCAAAGCGAGAGCCCCTGCTTTATAAGAGGGAGGGAGGGATTTTAAGGAGTCCTCTGAGATCGTAATAATGGTAGGAAGGATCATGAAGCTTAAGACCAGAGATCCTGCAAGGATGCTCAAGCCAGGTCCTCCTAAATAATTTTGAATCAAAGGGACAAGGACGATCAACCCCCAGAATCCATAGATGACCGACGGAATGGCAGCGAGAAGCTGAATGGCAGGTCTTAACAATATTCCTATGGAGGGAGGGATTAATTCTGTTAAAAAAATCGTGCAGGCCAATCCCAGAGGGATGCCTAAAAGCAGGGCCCCAAAAGTCACCCAGAAAGAGCTGGCGATCATGGGGAAGATGCCGAAGGCCCCCTTACCTGGAATCCATCGCTCCCCGAGGAGGAAGGCTTTAGGGCCAATCTTCAAGATTAAAGGAAGTCCTTCTTCAAAAATGAAGAAAGTGATCAAGGCAAGTATAGTAATGGATGAGAGGGCGATCAGAAGAAATATTTTTTCAATGATTTTCTCTTTAACTGGCATGATTATTCCTGAGCAATTTTTGCGAGAACGGGTACGAGCCCTTCATTTGAAAGCAATTTTTGGGCTGCTGGGCTCAAGACAAATTCTAAAAAGGATTTGGCTTCTCCCACTGGTTCCTCATTAAAAACGAACAGGAAAGGCCGGACCAACGTATATTTACCATTTTCAATATCAGTCAAGTTGGGTTCTACTCCTGAAATTTTTAATGCCTTTATCTGGTTATTGACCAACCCTAATGAGATAAAACCAATGGCATTGGGGTTACTCGCCACGACCTGGCGGACGGCACCATTGGAGTCCTGGACTAAGGCTTCAAGGCTGATATCTTCTTTTCCCATCATAAACTTTTGGAAAGCCTCTCGTGTTCCTGAACCCTCCTCCCGAGTGACCAAAATGATGGGATGGGAAGCCCCACCCAACTTATCCCAACTTTTTATGTTTCCAGCGAATACCTCCTTAATTTGATTCAATGAGAGATCCTGAATAGGGTTTTTGGGATTGATGATGATCGCAATAGCATCCTTGGCAATAGTTACTGTATAGAGTTTTTTTTCTTCCCCGATTAGATTGCGTGAGGACATTCCAATTTTTGCGGCGCGGGTGATGACTGCCTCAATCCCTGCCGTGGATCCACCGCCCTGAACATAGATATGGGATTCAGGATGACGGGACATATATTCCTCGGCCAATAATCCAGCAAAGGGCTCAACGGAAGTGGAGCCCGCCACAGTGATCCCTGCCTTAGATCTTTGGCAACCCATACATGAAAGGATCAGAAGTAAAGATAGAAGCCATAATAAAGTTTTCGGATTCACATGCATTGGTTTGATGCCGTTCCTATGGAAGGATGGAATATTGGAATATTGTTTTTCTTCTTTTTAACCCATCATTCCACTATTCCATTATTCCAATCTTCTTGTCAGTGTGTTGGTTATCCATATCTTCCTGTAATATAATTTTCAGTTTGTGGGTCTTTTGGATGTGTAAAAATAGTTTCTGTTGGACCGTATTCCAATACCTCCCCCAGATGAAAAAATCCTGTCCAATCAGAGGTCCGAGCTGCTTGCTGCATGTTGTGGGTGACGATGACGATGGTATAGTCCTTTTTTAACTCCTGCATTAACTCTTCAATCTTAAGGGTAGCTAAGGGATCCAGGGCAGAGCAGGGTTCATCCATCAGAATGACCTCGGGTTGCACTGCTAACACACGTGCAATACAGAGGCGCTGCTGTTGCCCCAGGGTGAGGCTCAAAGCATTGGAATGGAGGCGGTCTGAAACTTCTGACCAGAGAACGGCTGCCTTGAGGCTCTGTTCTACTTTTTCTTCGATTTCTCTTCTCGTATGGATTCCCAACACTCTTGGACCAAAAGCGATGTTTTCGAAGATACTTTTTGGAAAAGGATTTGGGCGTTGAAAGACCATGCCGACCCGTTGCCTGAGAGAGACGACATCCGTACTCGGCTGATAGATGTCCTCACCATCGAGTGTGACAGTCCCTTCGATACGAGTATGAGGGATAAGTTCGTTCAAGCGGTTGAGAGTTCGGAGAAAAGTCGATTTTCCACATCCGGAGGGTCCGATCAAGGCGGTGATCTGGCGCTCTCTGATCACGATGTTGATATTTTTGAGGGCATGGGTTGACCCATAATAGAAATGGAGCCCTCGTATTTCCATCTTGATAGCAGGGCTGGATTCTGTCATCGGGATACTTTCTTAATGTTTAACATCTTTTTAAAGATGGGCAGGCTGAAAAAAAGACCTTCGTTACTTACTATTCGTTTCCCCCTATCTGAAATTAACAAATTATGATCTTTCGATCAAGAGGATTTAAGTTTCAACAGGCTTTCGTTTTCTTGTCTACTTAGAGTCCATGACATTTTCAGAAATTAAAAAGCAACGTCTGAAACTGGATGATGCTTACCAATTTCCCATTCTCGCCTCATAATAGAATTTACCGTCTACTCTTGGCCAAAAACGATCAAAGCCTTCCTTAATATACTATATCGCTAAAGACAAAAAGGAGACCAAGCGAGAGGGCGTAACGAAAAAGTAAAGAATGCCATAGAGGAATATGCCCTCGGAAAAAGAGGGTCAAAAGAATTAAACCAAGAAGGAAAATAAGAGTCAGTCCATGAAAGAGGGCAATTCGTCTCATCGGCGACAAGTAAAATTCTGGATCACCCTAACATTATCACCTTTCCAGGGAGTCATTTCGCGTATGTCTTTATGTCAGTCCTTACATAGAATATCATTGATGAAATGAGCGCTTACATAATGTTTCGCTCCCTCCCTTTTGTGACGTCGATGGCACGTAGAGATTGACCTTTTATTCAATTACATTTATGATGTGGTGCCTTTTCCCTTTGTCAGCGGCTGAAACTATGGTCCTTAAAGCGGCAATATTTCTTCCTTTTTTCCCCAACAATTTTCCAACATCCCGTTTGGAAACCTTGATCTCAAGAATCATTGTGTTGACCCCTTTAATCTCTTTTATATCAACCTCTTCAGGATAATCCACCATTGCCTGAACAATCGTTTTCACTAGTTCTTTCATGCATGCAACCTCCTAAATTGCAATCCTCTCATACCAGAAACTCAAATCGGGGAGGTTTTCCTTTTTAACTTACAATTCTAACGCAATTCTTCCTTCCGAAAGAATTCTCTGCCCTTTCATGACCATTAAGGTCATCCTGACATACTTCATCTACCAACGTTTCAGAGTCAAAAATGTTCATCCACCTGTTTTTCCAAACCTTTAGTTTTGTGAGCGTCTATTCCCATAAGGGTCGTAAGTGCAACCTTGCAATGTGTAAGACGGAGGATTTACCTCTTAAATACACTGAACAATTTATCCAGGCCCATCTTTTCAAGCTTTGATATCGCCTCCAATTCACCGGCATCAAGCCATACCCCTTCACATTCAGAACACTTGTCAATCTTAATATTTTTATAATCAATTTCAATCAATTCCATTCCACACTTCGGGCATCTCATATAATGGAGCTCCTGGAGTTTCTTCTTCTCTTCCCCGGCAAGTTTTTTATGCTTTTCTTCCTCAATTTTCTTCTTTTTTTCGAACTCCATCCTCGCAAAATACTCTTCTTCTTTTTCACTTGGCTTCCATACCATTGGACGTTACCTCCTTTTGGTTCAATCGAGGAACATTGATTAACATAGATTTTGGGGCAGGCTTACCTGCTAAAAGATTCAACACTGCTTTATTCTCACCGATAAAATCGTCCAGATCATCTCTGTTATAAAAAATAGTTTATTGGCTTTTTCATCGTCATGATTGCACGAGGAGCACCAGTCCACGGATTCCTTGAATCCGCACAACCTCTCCCTTTTCGATCGGCAGGCCTTCTCTTGTCATTTCAGCTTGCCATAGCTCGCCGTGCACCCTAATGTAGCCCGAAGGAGCCAGTCGTTCCTCCACGATGCCTTCAGTGCCGACCAATGAATGCACGTCTTTTGAACGACTCCAGTCGTATGCCCGCCAGACAAAAGGAAACAAAACCACATCTTTGACTATCCAGATGAAAACAGAGCCCCAGAAGAACCATAGTGGAAAATCTACCCACCGCCGAACCAGTATCAGAATCAATATCAATAGAACAAGGCCAGGAATTTGAAACAGAGCATACCTCATTACGACTTGAACTGGCCAGTCCGGTCTTTTCATGATTTAATACGATCTCTGTAAATCCCTTCGACACAGAGCCGCTTAACACCTCGGGAGGCTAAGTGCTTATCGTCTTCTATTCAAGCGGTGATCCTTCTTCCGACAACCAATCTTCTTCTCAAAATGACCTTCGTGACCTCCATGAGAGCGAAAACAACCAGACCAAAACCAACAATGATAGCAAGATCAAAGAATGAAGGTTTAGTGATGCCAAAGGCATCGCGGACAGATGGTATTTGAATTAAAACCGTAATTAACCCAATCTCCCATGCGATGGCAATCAGAAGCCATTTGTGAGGAGGGACTTTGAAAATACTATAGATGAGCGAACGGCAGTTCAGGGCGATAACAAGCTCGATAATAATAAAGAGGAAGAATACCTCTGTCCTCGCCTGGGTGATATCAGAGAGTCTGTGGAAAAAGATAAAATAGAAGAAAGGACATTCAATCAATACGGCCAGCAAGATGAAAGATTTCACATCCCATCCAAAGACACTCTCTTTTGGGTGCCTCGGAGGCCTCTTCATAATATCGGGGTCAGGGGGGGCCACCCCAAGGGCAAGGGCGGGGAGGCCGTCTGTTGCCAGATTCATATATAAAATGGCTGCCGGTAAAAGGGGCAAGAATTCAGGTCCCAGAGCAAGAACAATGCCTCCGATGACAGCCACTTCTGTGATATTGCATTGAATTAGATAGGCAAGATACTTTTTTATATTTTCGTAGATCCATCTGCCTTGCTCAATAGCCTTCACTATGGTGGCAAAGTTATCATCAGTCAGAACCATATCCGCCGCCTCTTTGGTCACCTCCGTTCCAGTGCTGCCCATGGCAATGCCTATGTCGGCATGTTTCAAGGCAGGGGCATCGTTGACCCCATCACCCGTCATGGCGACCACTTCACCCCTCTCCTTCCAGGCCCTGACGATCTTGAGTTTATCCGTCGGCGATACTCTTGCATAGACGGTCACCTTGTCAACAATCCTCTCAAACTCCTCGTCAGCCATCTTTTCCAATTCCTCACCTATCAGTATCCTATCGCCCTCTTTATAAATACCCATCTCTTTTGCAATGGCTACGGCTGTGAGTTTATGGTCTCCTGTTATCATGATGGGCTTGATTCCAACCTGTTTACAGACTTTTATAGCTTCAATCGCCTCCTCTCTTGGGGGATCGATCATTCCTGCAATACCGAGAAAAACCATATCCCGCTCAATATATTCTTCTATATAATCCATCGCATCAGGGCAATCTCTATAGGCAAACCCAAGAACTCTCAAAGCCCCCTGGGCCATCTCCTCATTGATTCTTAGAATCCCTGCCTTATCTCTTTCTCCCAGTTCCCTCAATCCGGAATCGTCCAAAATATGATTACATGTTCCCAAGACCACCTCTGGCGCCCCCTTTATAAATGCCCTTCTCCGGCCATCCACCATTTGATGGATGGTGGTCATCCTTTTTCTCTCAGAACTGAAAGGAATCTCTTCGATCCTCGGGTTCTCAAGCCTCTCCTCAGCTTGATGCAAACCTGCCTTCACCGCTGCCACCACGAGAGCACCCTCTGTTGGGTCACCCTTGATCATCCATTTCCCATTCTTCTCCTCTAAGATCGCATCACTACATAGAAGCCCTCCTTGAAGGAGCAACCGCAAGGAGGGATGATTCGCTGAATGGAGGATATCCGAACCTCTAAGCTCCCCCTCTGGCGTATAACCCACACCTGTAACCTCCACCCATTTGCCTCCACTAAATATCTTTCTAATCGTCATCTCTCCCTTCGTGAGGGTACCCGTCTTATCAGAACAGATCACCGTCGTGCAACCCAAAGTCTCCACAGCTGGCATTTTCCTGATCAAGGCATTCCTCTTTGCCATCTGATGCATACCAATGGCCAGAGCGCCTGTGACAATAGCGGCCAATGCCTCGGGGACTGCTGCCACGGCGAGAGCGACTGCAAACATCACCATGGTGACGATGAATGGAAAATCAACCTTACCACCCAGAACCTCCCGAACGACACTTATCCCTGCAACAAGAAAACAGATAGAAAGGGCGATGATGCCAAGCCACTTTCCTATCTCTTCTGTTCGCTTCTCAAGAGGAGTTTTCTCAACCTTTACAGTGGTCACCTCCTCTGCGATCTTTCCGAATTCCGTACTCATCCCTGTTGCCGTAATGGCCGCTTTACCCCTACCGTAGGTCACCGTCGTGCCTGTGAAGACCATGTTCCTTTGATCACTCAAACGTACATCCTTTGATAGAGGCTTTAGATTTTTGCCTACAGGAACAGATTCCCCTGTTAAAGGAGCTTCATCACATCTCAAAGAGTGATTCTCAATCAACCTCGCATCAGAAGGGATCTTATCTCCTGCCTCAAGAATCAGGATATCACCGGGGACAAGTTCTTTGGAGGGAACTTCCTCCTCTTTGCCCCCCCTTAAGACAGTGATGGTAGGAGAGAGCATTTTCTTCAGCGCATCAAGGGCACGTTCTGCACGATATTCCTGAACAAATCCAAGAATAGTGCAGAAGATGACGATGATACCTATAATTGCAGCATCCACAACTTCCCCAACGAAGGCAGAAAGGGCTATAGCCACGATAAGGATGACGACAAGAATGTTTTTGAACTGATTGATAAATAGAGTAAATGGTGAAACTTGCTCCTCCATTTTTAGTTCATTATAGCCATATTTCTCAAGGCGACTTCGAACCTCCTCATCGCTTAAACCCTGAGAAGGATTCGTATTCAGTTCCTTTAAGACCTGATCTACCTCCATTGAATGCCAATTTGACATAACCGTTACTCCTTTTCTCTCAAGGGATATGTAACTTCTTAAGTAGGCAAAGGCCGTTCAATGCGATATTTCTCCACGTTATTGCTTACGTTCTATCTTCGCTGCTTCAAATGTTGGAAGCCATTTCTTGATGTTTGAAAATTTCAGGTGTCTGCTTAAATGAACCTTATTTTCTTCAATCGAAAGTAGAGAGAGAAATACATGATCTTTACTTTGAAAAGGAATAGATATATTGATCCTATTGCCCTTAACCTTCTGTTTATCATATTTGGCAATTCCCTCACATTGCCTCGACAATTATACGAAGCCAACTTTTCAAACGAGCAGGGATCGAGGGAAACATTAGTGCCACCAACACAGAAAGCACAGCAGCATTGAGGAGGATGATGGTGAGGATATTTTTTAAGCTCCAGAAGGAAGGTTGTCGCTGTTCCTTTTTTAGTTCATTATAGCCATATTTCTCAAGGCGATTTTGAACCTCCTCATCGCTTAAACCTTGATAAAGATTCGTATTCAGTTCCTTTAAGACCTGATCTACCTCCATTGAATGCCAATTTGACATACTCGCACCCCTTTTCTCTCAAGGAATATGTAACTTTAAAAGTAGGCAAAGACCGTTTAATGGGATGTTTCTCCATTCTCCCAAAGAGGAAATGGCCTCACTTGTTTCTTTTGGATTTGGGAGAAGGCAAACACTCCTCTCTGTAGAAACAATCCCATTGATCGCAATACTCTGTGGCCGTGCCAAAGCAATCAAAATTTCCTTCCGCTCTCTGGATCTTCCGGATCAAATCTGCCTTTCTTGTCGTCGCCATTACTTTTATTCCCAAAGCCTTCGCCTTCATTTTAATTTCATTCATCTTCATTTTTGGTCGCCTCATTTTACTACCCCATACTCTTAATTATAAACGCATTGATTCAGAGCCCTTTTATCAACTTCTTTATTTCGCTTATCCGGGGCAGTTTTTGTAAATAGTGATCAACCCATTCCTTATATTCATTGGGACATTGGTAGAAGGTGGAAAATCCAATCCATGGGATATTGGGATATTTTTTCTTTAAATTTTCTAAGTTTTCCCTGAAAAATCTCTTCTGCCTCAATTCCAAAATAATGAGGTCTGGAGTGACCCCGTTCAAGGCCGACAAAGCTTCTTCAATACTCCCTGCGGTCACGATTTGGTATCCCTCGTCTTCCAATTCTTCTTGAAGGAGAAATTTCCAGCTTTCAGAATGGTCAATGTAGAGGATTGTCTTCATGATATTCCCTCCTCATCTTCTATGAATTGTTTTAATCTTTTTCCAGATGAGGTTGAAATATCAAAGACATTGCTCGTTGGAGATCGGATTTCAAAGGCCTCTCCGCATAAACAACGGCTTAACAGGACTTTACTGAAAGTATTACGGAGAATTCTCTCTACCTCTTTGGTGCTCATAATCATTTTCCCGCAAGTTGGACATTTCACCTCATCCATCATTTCCCTCTTCTTGATCTAAGTAGCTCTTTAGCCAAGATGATGCCCCTACGTCCTGACTTCTTTACCAACTTTCCAATCTCTCTTAATGACCTTCCCTTTCGATAACTCGAAAGGGTTAACAACATGGGCATATTCACACCAGTCACGACTTCAACCTTCTCATCCTCTAAAAAGGAGAGGCTGAGGTTGGTGGGTGTCCCTCCAAAAATGTCCGTTAAAATCACAACCCCGTCCCCGTCATTCACCTCATTCATTCCTTTTTTGATTCGATCCCTTACCTCTTCTGTCCTATCCCTTGGCCATATGGATACCCCTTTTATCCGCTGTAAATTCCCAACGATGAACTGGACCGAGGAGATTAAGGCCTCGGCCAACCTCCCATGAGAGACAATAAGTATTCCAACCATTGATTACCTCCCTACCATTTTCCCTTCAAAGAAAACATTTTATGGATCAATTTCCTCAATTCATGGAAATTGATCGGTTTTTCTAAATAGGCAGTAGCCCCCATCTCATATGCCCTGCGTTGAACTTCTTCGCCTCCAAAAGCAGTTATTACAATGATGGGAGTCTCAGGTTGAAGTTTCTTCAGTCCCGTGAGGATGTCAAAACCGTTAAAGCCAGGCATCCGAATATCAGTAATGATAAGTGCAAAAGACTCTGTCAACAGTTTTCTGAAAGCATATGTGCCCTTTTCCACATGGTCTACATCAAACCCTTCTCCCACAAAGAAATCTTTTAGCAAAAACCTCATATCTTCATCATCCTCAATAATCAATATTCGTTCCTTTTTAGCCATCATTAGAGCCCTGCAATAGAATCGGATATCTCTACGAATTAAATCCGTCTGTTCCCTCACAGTGGCTAACCCATATATTTACTTCTTTAAGGCCCGGCATAAATAAAGAAGCTTGCAATGGCAAAAATCACTAACCCAATAACTAAGATCCAAATAAAACCATCATCTTTCTCCATTTGCCAGCCTCACCTTCCCCTCCATTCTTCATATGGGGGCCCCGAACATACTTATTGAAATAATGCTTCCAGGTGTGTAAATATCAGGGACTATTCAACCTTTTCAGACAAAGTCAAAGTCTCTCGCTTAAGAGGAGAGGGGACGTAGACCAGGTTGACTTCTAACTTTCCAAGAGGCTTTTCCTTGATAGCGTTCGCTGGGATCGTGACGTCCAAAGTCCCTTCGGCAATGCCCTCAGGCTGAAGAGCCTTCCAAAATGGATAAACCTTCACTATTTTCTCTTCAGGTTTATAAGGGATTGGCTTCCCAGCTTCATCCAAGTATTCGAGGGTAACCGCCTGGATATCCAGGATATCTTTCGATTTATTAGTGATCTTGATGCTTCCCTTGAGGCTCGGCGTCTCGACGATCTCTTTGGAAGCTATGTTTACTGTCATGATGACCTTGAGGTCGCTAAGCTCCACAAGAAAAGCCTGCCCCTTAACCTCAGCCTTTGGTGGAACCAAATTCTTTGTGATTTGCTCCTGTTTGGGAGCCTCCACCTTCTGCTCCTTAGTACACCCCAAAAATCCAATGGCCAGACTTAACCCTATAAATATTATGAAAATCTTTGTGAAATGCATACACCGTCCTCCTTTCTTGGTTAGTAAAAGTTAATGGAATAGCGGCTCTTTTCATTTACCGGATGCCCGGGGGCTCCTGAAGTATTTGAGAAGTTCGGAATCCGATTCCAGGAGAATCGTCGTCTTTCCCTCAAAAAGTTTTTCATACGTTTGGAGTCTCCTGAGGAATGAATAGAATTCTGCGTCCTGCTCATAGGAAGAAGCGTAGATCTCTGTGGCGCGGCCATCCCCTTCGCCGAAAAGTTTCATCTGCTGTTGATAGGCCTTGGCAAGGATAATCTCTTTCTCCTTGTCGGTTTCAGCCTTGATCTCACGTGATCGCTGCTCCCCCTCGGCTCGATATCGTTTGGCAATCCGGTGACGTTCCGCTTGCATGCGGGCATAAACGCTGGCCTGGACCTCTTTGGGAAGGTCAGCCCGTTTGATTCGCACATCGATTATCTTGATGCCAAATCGTTTTGCCTGCTCATGGGCGTCTTTTGCCACGGTCTCGACGATCTTCTCCCTCTCTTCTCGAATGAACCCGATAAACGGGTGTTTGGCTATCTCCTGTCTTAACCGGGCAACCAGGATATCCTCCAGTCGTGCGAGCGCCCCTGCCTCCGTTCTGACACTCCGATAGAATTCCAGAGGGTCTTCGATTTTCCATCGGGAAACATGATCCACCACCACCCTCTTCTTGTCGAGGGTGATGTACTCCACAGCAACCGCATCTGTTGTCAGAACCCTTTTCTCAAAGAGATTTAATGTTTGAATGATTGGAATCTTAAAATGCAATCCTGGCTCTTGAATGGTTCGGATATATTTTCCGAATTGCGTGATGATCGCCTGCTCCTTTTCATCAATAGTAAAAGTCGCACTCGATAAAAGAATAAGGCCAACCAACATCAAAATGATGGTAACGGTTCTCTTCTTTGCTGCCATAGCTCTTTACTCCTTTCTTCCTTCTTTCTCTTTAATGGGATGGAACTCCTTCTGGAACTCCTTCAATGGAAGCAATTTTAAGACGGAATCTTTCCCCTCAGGGGGTAGGATATATTTTTCTTTCCCTGGTAGGATCTTATCCAAGGTCTCCAAATAGAGACGCTCCCTCGTCACATCTTTCGCCTTCCTATATGCTTTTAGAACATTCAGAAATTTTGTGGCATCTCCCTGGGCTCGAATGACTCTTTGCTCTTTGTAGGCCTCTGCGCTTCGAACCATCTGTGCAGCCTCTCCCCTTGCTTTAGGGATGAGGTCCTCGCGATATCCCTCTGCTTCCCGCATCAAACGCTCCCTATCTTCCCATGCCCTGACCACATCATGAAAAGCATCCTTCACCTCTTCGGGTGGGTCAACCACTAGGAGTCTGGCCTCCGTCACCATCAATCCTGTTTGGTATTCGTTTAAAAGGGTTTGGAGATACTTCTTGACCTCATCTTGAACAACAACTCGTCCCTCGGTCATCGTATAATCAATCGTATTTCTCCCAACAACACTCCGAAGAGCCACCTCTGCAGAGGTCTTTAAAACCAATTCCGCATCCCTCACCCGAAAAAGAAATTGGGAGGGGTCTTTCACAACATATTGAACAAAGAGCTGGGCATCTACGATGTTTTCATCACCCGTTAGCATCAGCGCTTCCTTTTTTTCGGGCCGTGACGTTCCTGTACGTGGACCAGTTCGCAAGCCTATTTCTGCCCTTCTGACTCTGGCCAAATGCACCACATCATGGGTCTGAATGGGCCAGGGAAAGCGATATCTTAAACCTGGTGAAGTCTGATCCAATATCTTTCCAAACTGGCGAATCACTCCCATCTCCCCTGGCCCAACAATGTAGATTCCTGATGCCAACCAAATCCCAATCACGATGATTAAGAGAATTAATAGAATTCTTTTTCCTCCCCAGTGGAATAATTTTTGCTGAATCTTTACCGCAATATCATCCATCGAAGGACCGCCGTAGCTTTGTCCCCCACTTCCTCCAGAACTATTATCTCTCCAGGACATAATTTCTCCTTTCAATCTAAATTTTCTATTAAGGGTGGCCCAAACATAAGGGTAGAGACATTCGCCTCCTTTTCTTATTATGTTGTTTGATTAGCCTGGCAATTCAGTGCTTCTAATTTTCTGTTCTCGCTTTTTAAGCAACCGGGAAAGAGACTCTTCAATAGTTTTGGCTGTGAAAGGCTTCTCAATGAAATCGTCGATTCCGATCCTGTTCGCCTCAGAAATAACTCTTCCACCCTAAAAGGTACAGAGTTCCCAAAAATTGAGACAAAAGTAACCACGAACAACAAGACTATGGTCGTCTTTAAGGAAATGAACACTAAACTTTGCTATATTCCAAGTCAGTTTTTAGTAGGATAGAAGATGTTCGTGGGTTAATAACAAATTTAAAGAATGGTTGTTGGCGGGTGGAATATCGATTTCACAAATCCTTGGTCGTGCAAAGTACTTATGCTAACCAGTGTCAAACAGAACGTAGGTGCAGGCAGATAGGGTTCCCCTTCCTTAAGGAGATACTCATCGTCGTTGCAGTCCGAAAAGGCAGAATCAGGGCACACCGGTACTTCAGCCCATACAGAGAGGCCGAGCGACCCACCACTAAAGGCCAGTAACAAGAGAGTTGAAATGAAAATATTGACGATTCGCTTTGGCATTGTAAAATACTTATACATAATAAAATAGGTCTTGTCAACTCGATATCGGTATTTGACGCTTGACCTTCCTGGAGTGATCTGTTATTTTCTCTCATCTATTCCATGTTCAGCTTGAAGAGGGGAGGAAGGTGTGATGGATAAGAAAATTCAGCTTTCAGTGATTTTAACGAATGCACCTGGGGAGCTCTCGAAACTCTGCGATGTGCTCAAAGCGGCAAATGTTAATATTTTAGCCATGAGTATTCAAAATGCAAAGGATTCCGTCAAAGAGCTTTATAATATGAGAGAGAAAACGGGAAGGCGGATTGCCCTGGCTGAGAGTTATCGGGGTATCTTAAAAGATTCCTCCGATTATTCCCTGATCCGACTCCTGGTTGACAAAGCGACCGAAGCAGAGAAGGCCTTAGTCAAATCCAACCATTTGATCGATAAAGATCAGGTATTAGTATTCAGACTGGTGAATCAACCGGGGATGCTGGGGAGAGTGGCGAAGAGAATTGGCGAAGCTAATGTGAACATCGACTACATCTACGGGTCTGCCATGGAAGGTTCCAAGGAATCCATTTTCGTTGTCCACATTGCAGAATCAGATTTCGATCGAGTCAAAATTTCTCTCAAAGACCTTTAACTTGGGCATCCAAGAGTCATTTCCCTTCTCTGGATAACCTTTAATTTTACGATTCTCCTCAGAGCCGTCGGCCATGCCGGCCTTGGCTTATAGAGATTCGGACCAGTCCCTTCCCGTCCCATATTTTTCTAAGAATTCTTTGACCAGTTGCTCTGCCACAACGAATCGCTGTACCTGGTTGGTCCCCTCATAAATCTGAGCGATCTTGGCATCCCTCATGGTCCTTTCGAGATTGCCGCTTTTCAGAAAGCCATAACCTCCAAGAATTTGGACGGCGTCTGTGGTGATCTTCATGGCTACATCCGAGGCGAAGAATTTAGACATGGCTGAATATTTTGTTGCGTGAGGGAGCCCTTTATCGAGATGCCATGCGGCCTTATAAACCAAAGCCTTGGCGGATTCGATCATCGTCGCCATTTCTGCCAACATAAATTGCATGCCCTCCAGCTTGGCAATGGGTTTCCCGAATTGGCGTCTTTTCATGGCAAAGAGTGTAGCGATCTCCATCGCGCTTTCGGCAATGCCAAGGGTCTGGGCACCAATGGCGGGTCGGGATCGGTTGAGGGTATCCATGGCAATCTTAAACCCTTCGCCCTCCTCTCCAAGAAGTTCAGACTTAGAAACAGGGACATCTTTGAAAGTAATAGAGCAGGAGGGAATGCCTCGCATACCGATTTTATCATCTTTTGAGCTGAAGGTCATTCCTTGGAGCCCCTTATCGACGACAAAGGCTGAAATGCCCCTCCAGCCAGAGGTTCTGTCAAACAAAAGGCCATAATGAGATGGTCTTTGGGAATTTGGGAGCAGAATTTACCCTTCTGAGAGTCATTCCCGGAGAGCAGGATGGGGAGGGTCCCCACACTTTGGACAATCACGAAAAGAGACATGGAGGCTGAGACTTTAGCAATCTCCTCCGAAACGATGCAAAAGGTGGTGATGTCTTTTCCCATCCCTCATAAATGCTTTGGGATTAAAATCTGAAGATATCGCTCTTTAAAGAAACGATTGGCCATATCAACAGGAAATTCGTCACTCTCCTCAATCTCCTTGGCACGGGGTTTCACCACTTTTCCAGCCATCTCTCGCACTTCTCTCAACAGGGGTTCATATTCCTCTGTGAACTCAAACATAAAGAACCTCCAGGAATGAAGAATTGGAATGTTGGAAGAATGGAAGAATAAAATAATGAGATTCATTTATTTAACCCGAAGTTCCTTGCTTGCTAATAGAATAACTTCTTGATTCAAAAACTGTTTCTAAGAAATTGGATTTATATTTACATGGCTACAGTCCCAGGAGTTGAAAAGCCCTATTTTGTAGCGGAGTCATTTCTGTCACTTGATAAAAGGTGGACCCTTTGGGACCAGATTTGATTTGGCAACGGTTTCGGCATCGTGTTCCAAATTCTTTTAAGAGGGTATCGAAGCTCTGGACGACCAAACCTTCTGGAGTAAGACGTTGTGTCTTCTTCTTTTTGGCCGATGCAGATACTTGGGCGGGTTTCACCGGGTCTCGCTTCTTGCGATTCTCATCCAACTCTTCATCGTCAAACAAAAGCGGGGAGAGTGCTTTTCGCATATGCCATTCCACATAATAAGCCAGCATGCAGATAAAGATGTGGGCCCGCACATGGTCCTCCGTATGATGCCAGATCGGACGAATCAACAGATCGATCCCCTTAAAACTTCTAAAAGCACGCTCCACTTGTGCCAGATTCTTATAGCTCCGTACGGTGTCTTCTGCAGATAGACGCTCGGCCGATTCGCTGGTGCGAATCACATAAATCCCATCCAATGCTTCTTCACGTTGAATCTGTGCTTCATTACGAACGAATGAAAAGGTGCCCTCTCCGATGGTTACCACAAAATGCTTTCCTACCTTAAAACGGCCAATCACCTTGCCCACTTTTTTCCCAATCTCGTCTTTGCCCAAAGGGGTTCGGCTCCGACCCGCAACTTGCTTGGCAATTCGTCCCAACTCCTTTTCGGTCGCCCTCAATAGCTCCTGCCGCTTGCGCCCTCTCTGCTCGGCCAACAACGGATTAAAACAGGCCACTAATCGCTCCGAAGGAAACTCAGGAGATCGAATCTCGGCAAGGTCCTTCTGATCAAACAACGACATCTGCAGATACCCGTCCTCCACTAAGTCTCGGATCGCATGGGAACGTAATGCCGAAATCCATCCGAGTCCCGAATACTCTTTGAGCTTCTCTATCTGCGTCTGCGTCAACATCCCACGGTCTCCCACCAAAACCAGATGGCTCAACCCAAATCGCCTCCGCAGTTTCTCCGCCTGGTCTGACACGGTACTCGGATCTCCTGTGTCTCCCGGATAAACCTCCACGGCCACCGGACACCCCTGGCCATTGGTCATCAACCCATAAACAATAATCGGCCTCCCCTTCTTCCCATCCCGATCATGACCATAACGAGCCAATGGACAACTCCGCCCCTCATAATAACTACTCGTCACATCATAAAAGACCAACGACCCCTCCGAGAGATGACGAGCCGCCAATTTCTTCTCGATCCGTTGCTGCCTGCCCAACAACCAGTCCATGGCCTCATAAAGATCATCCTCATCGGCATCACTCACCCCCAACTCTTCTGATAGCGTCGTCATGTGCCACAACCGTGTCGTCGCTAACTTCGAACAAGGATGAATCAACCGCTCAGCGATCATGGCCACGACCAAATCGCGCTCACGACAACGCGTGGAGGCGATGAGCCCATCCAACCCCAGTTTCTTAATGGTTCCCAGTATAGTCTCCACGTGACCATGAGGAATAGATCGCTCAATCACGAAAGCCTCTTTGGAGGCTACCAAGGTTTCATTCTTCAGAACACACCGCAGGGCTTCCACTTTTGCTAAGGGCCAATGGGTAAGATTGGCAATGGTTCGTTTACGAATCTTCTTTCCTTCACGCCATGCTTCACGCAGCAGGATGGCTGGAGGGGAGTTACGATTGGGGATGCGCTCAATAAACATGGAAACATAATTATCATATATTTACATATATGTCAAGTATTATTTTATATTTACATGGGTACAATATGAAATATATCTTTCTGCTTTTTCAATGATATTTCAATAGGATAACCTTATTCAGAAGATATTTTTCAAGGGGAACTTCGGTTTAACCCAACTTTCCACTATTCCAATGTTCCAGCGGCCACGGATTAATTTTATCACAGGGAGAATCAAAATGGCAAAGGATGAGGTATTCGGAATTTGCGAGGGGCGGCAAGCCAAACAAGCAGAATGGAGATAAGATTGAGAAGAATGGCCAAGACAAAGGCCCAGAAATAATTCTGGGTTTGATCATAGATATATCCGGCAACCCAAGCCCCCAAGGCAGATCCTAACCCAATAGCCCCTTCGACCATCCCATAGATCAGTCCAAAGTTTTTTCCTTTATAAAGGTCTCCGGTGACGGACATAAACATGGGAGCAGTCACTCCCCAGCCTGAACCGAAAAAAAGGGCAAATAGATAGAGGAGGAGAGGAGAGGGAATATATTGAAACAGGAGAAGAAATAGGATCCCTAATGAAAAACAGGCTCCTCCAAGAGTAAAAGTGATCTCTCTGCCGCCCCGATCGGAAAACCATCCCCAGAAGAATCGAAACCCTGCGGACAGGGCACCTATGACAGCGAAGAGTGAAGCTACCCAAATTTTATCCATCCCGAGATCTACCAGGTATTTTATGTGGTGGACGACGATGATATAGACACCAAAGGTCGTGAAGGAGGGGAAAAAGATAGCATACCAAAATCGGGCCGTTTTAAATGCCTCCTTAAGCTCCTGGTTCTTCTGAAGAGAGGATAGGTGAAAGGCATCATTGGGTTGTATCTTTTGATGGTCCACTTCTCTGAGATAATTCGAGGAGTCGCCGTCCGGAAGGAGGCCTATCTCTTGAGGCCGATATTTCAAAAAGAGTGTGTTGAGAGGAAGGGGAATGACCAGGATGAGGAGGGAGAAGATGAGATAGGCAAATCGCCATCCTTGAGAGGAGATCAAATATTGGACCAACGGGACGAGAATAAGAACTCCAATGCCAATTCCCACTCCGGCAAGGCCATTGACTGTTCCCCGTTTTCTCTCAAACCATTGAGAAAGAATGACTGTAAAAGGGGCGATACTGAGACAGGTCACACCCATTCCAACGATGACACCGAAAAAGAGATAGAATTGGATGAGCGTTTGAATTTGTGTGCAGAGAAGAAATCCCAATCCAGTTAAAACGATCCCTGGTAGGACAACTTTACGAGGCCCGATCCGGTCAACCAGGGTCCCTGTGATTGGAGCCATAATCATATAAACAAGCATGGCAATGGATTGGGCGCCTGCTGCCTCTGCCCGTCCCCAATGGAAGTGGTCAATGAGGGCCACAAAGAATACGGAAAAAGTGGTTCGGATGCCAAACCAGAACGCCATGGAGACCATGGAGAGGCCAACGATTACCCAGCCATAATAGAATCTTCTTTTCTCCATAAATCAAAACCAATTTAAGAAATTTTTACATCATCGGTCAAGGAATAATATTTCCAAGGAATAATATATCTTGATTTACTTCTATTTTTTTGTTAATGAATCAAGAGAATTTTAGGAGATTTCTGAAAAAGTCCAGAAATCTCTGATTACATAGATTACGAAACGATTACACAGATTAGAAATGCATTTAAAATAGAGAAAATCCGTGTAATCTTTTTTTGAAATTTGTGTAATCAGGAGAGCAGCAAATAGTTTTTTAGAGCTATCCTTAGCAAAGGAGGGAACCCTTGAAAACGATAGCGAAATATTTCCTTATTTTTACCATGATGCTACTGCTGATTTCCTGTGCAGGGGGAAGCAAGACGGAAAAGAAGGATAAAGCGGCCACCGTGGAGGAACATTTTCAGTTGGCTTATAGTGCCGCAGAGAGAGGGAACTTAGAGGAGGCGGCCACAGAATATGAAAAAGTATTGAAATTGGATTCAAAGAATGCAAAAGCCCACCTCAATCTCGGGATTGTCTATGGCAGGCAGGGAAAGTGGAAAAAAGAAATTTCAGAATATGAAAAAGCAATCCGCATCGATCCCCAGTTCGCAGAGGCCCATTTTAATCTTGGGGTAGCCCATCAGGGAAGAGGAAACCTCAAAGAAGCAATGGCCCAGTATCAGAAGGCCCTTCAAATGCATCCCCAATATATCGAAGCCCATACTAATATGGGAATTCTTTACTTCAGAAAGGGACTGCTCGGTGAAGCCCTTGCTGAGTATCAGAAGACCATTGAAATCAAACCGGATTATGCAAAGGGTTATTATAATATCGGGAGTGTCTATCGGGAAAAGAGGAATTTAGAAGAGGCGATCGCTTCCTTCCAAAAAGCATTGGAAATCAATCCTAAATTTGGAGAAGCTCATTATAGCCTGGCTGTCGCCTATTACGAGAAAAAGGAATTTAAATTAGCCATTGAACATGTGGACCTGGCAGGAAGGTTCGGGATCGTGGTCGATCCCAGGTTTTTAGAAAGCCTCAAACCTTATCGCTGAATAATTTCCTGAACTTACCCGCACACTCCAAAGTCTGTTTTTCGTTTTTATCAAAGTCCTCCTTCCCTTGTGAATATTTTCTTCTTGACAACGATGTTAACTTATGGTTAACTTTGTTCACCCATCATGGATGAATTAAAAATCGGTCGAAAAATTCGCCAAATCCGTCTTCAAAATAAGCACACTCTCCAAGAGATTGCCCGGAGAACAGGGTTCACCAAAAGTTATCTTTCCATGATTGAATCGGGGAAGAAATCACCTCCCATTGCCTCGCTCAGCAAAATTGCCCAGGCCTTAGGGATGGATATCGGAGCCTTTTTTGAGAAGAAGAAACCAGAGGATCGTATGATCCTGGTGAAAAAGAGTGAAAGAAAGGTTGTTGTTCGTGATGGGAGCATTTTTGGATATCGGTATGAGTCCATCGCTCCGACGAAAGGGCAAAAAAAGATGGAGCCATTCATCATCTCCCTCCCATCAAAAAGTCGGGAGGGAAATCTATTTGATCATGAGGGAGAGGAGCTCTTTTATGTTTTGAAAGGCCAAATCCGTTTCTTTTATGGAGACAAAAAATACTCGTTGAGAGAAGGGGATTGTATTTACTTCGATTCCAGCATTCCCCATCGCGGAGAGGGAGTTGGAAGGAAAATAGCCAAAGCCTTAGTTGTCATTTATTCCTCTTAGGAAGCTATAAGGGACGAAGCAAGAAGAAAGATAGATTCTAAAAAAGGAGGTGCGGTCATGAAGAAAAAGGGAGTTCGATTTATTTTAGGATTGTTTGGAATAGGACTGATACTAGGAGGATTTCTAAACGGAGGGTCAGTGATGGCTCAGGATACGATCAAGATCGGAGCGGTACTCCCCCTCAGCAAGGCTGCCTTTGCTCAAGCAGGCGAGGAGCAGAGGCGGGGGCTTCTGATGGCATTGGAAGAAATCAATCAAGCTGGGGGCGTTTTGGGGAAGAAGGTGGAGCTGATTATTGAAGATGATACAGGAGAACCTTCTGTAGGTATCGCGGCTGCCGAGAAGCTCCTTACACGGGATAAGGTGGTGGCATTGATCGGCGGCTATTCGAGCACCATTACCTTTGCTCAACTCAACGCCATTCAACGACTGGAACCTTTCGTTGCATGGGTGGGGGCTTCCTCGACCAAGGTGGAGCATGAGTTTGGACCGAAGAGGTGGTTCTTCCATTACCATCCATGGGATTATCATCGTCAGTCGACTATTCGAGATTTTCTTCTCACTATTTCTCCCAGACCAAAGACGATTGCAGTGGCCTATGAGGACGGGATCTATGGTACAACCAGTCGTGACTATGTGGTGAAGTATCTGAAAGAGAAGGGGTTCGAAATCGTCTTCGATGAAAGGTTCAAGAGTGGTTCCTCTGATTTTACCCCGATGCTTACCAAGATTAAAAAAGCCAATCCAGATGTCATCTATTGGGTGGCCTATGCTGGAGATACAACCCTGATTATGAAGCAGTCCAAGGAAATTGATTTCAATCCAAAACTCTTTCTTTCGGTAGCGATCAATTTTCCTCAATACAAAGATTCCCTCGGGGCTACTGGAGACTATGTAGGTGGTGTCGATGTATGGATTCCAGGGATGAAACTTCAGGAGACGGTGAAGTGGATGGAGAAGTTCAAGAAGGCCTATCCAGGGCGAACACCGGAGTACTGGGTTCCTCTGGCCTATACCAATTTATTGACCGTGGTGGATGCCATCAAGAGGGCAGGATCGACGGAAAAGGAAAAACTGATCGCCGCAATGGAGAAAACCGACTATAACTCGCCTTTAGGAAAAATGACCTTCAAGAAGAGCGAAGAAGGTGGGTTGCATCAGGCTATTGATGAGCAGATCATTACCCAGTGGCAGGCAGGAGTTTCCCATGTGGTATATCCTGCCAGCAAAGCGACTGGTAAATTGATCTATCCAACACCGGACTGGAAAAATCGATAGGAAGTCGTGCGCTTTGAATAAATTCTAACCTTACCATCCCTCTCTCTTGTTGGGGAGAGGGATGGGTAAAGGGGAGAATGGAGAAGATTTATTATGGACTGGGCCAGTTTTTTACAGAGCCTTGCGAATGGGATCCTGATCGCAGGACTTTATGCAGCAGTCACTTTAGGTTTAACCCTTGTTCTTGGAGTTATGGGGATTGTTAATTTTGCCCATGGTGAACTGGTCATGCTGGGGGCCTACAGCACCTTTTGGTTATTTACCTTACTGGGAATTGATCCAATGCTGTCGATCCCCATGAGTGGTCTCATACTCTTCTTCATCGGACTTCCCATCTACCGTTTCACCATCCGGCCGATCCTGAAGGATCCTCCACTCAATCAGCTCCTCCTCACCCTTGGCATCTCAATATTCCTCCAGAATTTGGCCATGATCCTCTGGAAGGCGGATTCGAGGGCGGTCATCACTTCCTATTCGGGCATGTCACTCCACCTTGGGATGGTTCATGTTGGGTTGACGCGTTTGGTCACTTTCTTGATCGCAGTGACGCTGACGATTTTCCTCATCCTCTTCCTCTATAAGGCAAGGCCAGGAAGGGCAATGCGAGCGGTCAGTGAGAACAATACGGCTTCTTGGCTGATCGGGATCAATGTTCAGAAGACCTATCTTCTGGCTTTTGGAGTGGCCTCGGGCTTGGCGGGAGCCTCCGGCGCCCTGGTCAGCACTATCATGTATACTTTTCCAATGGTGGGTTTTAAATTGAGTCTGAAGGCCTTCTGTATCCTGATCCTGGGGGGATTGGGTAATATTCCGGGTGCTCTCTTTGGAAGCCTAATCCTGGGTCTCACCGAATCCTTTGTGGGGACCTACGCTCCAGAAGGATCGGGATGGGCAGAAGGAATCTCATTCATGCTCATCATGGTTATCCTCATCATTAAACCTACCGGTCTGGCCGGGACTCGGAGGGAGTAGATAGAATGAACCGTTCATTCCCATGGAAGACAGTTTTTTTGCTGGTAGCCCTGGCAATTTTCATGATCTTCTATCCCAAGCTGGTTGATTCCTATTTTCTTCATCTTACTGTAACAACCTTTTTGGCGATGATTATGGCAAGCAGTTGGGATATTCTGGCAAGGACAGGGCAGGTTTCTGTAGGGCAAGCCGGTCTTTTTGGGATCGGCGCTTATACGGCTGCTCTTCTCTACCAAAAGGTACACCTTCCCCCTGTGCTGGGGATGCTGGCTGGAGCGATCCTGGCTATGATCGTTGCTATTTTCCTTGGGTATCTGACCTTACGTCTCCGGGGAATCTACTTCGCCATTACGACCATTGCGTTTGCCGAGGCCTTGTCTGTAATCTGGTTGATGACCCCAGGGGTTACAGGGGGAGCAATGGGTGTTTCCACTCCTCCTCTTTTTAACGGCAATCGGGAGCATGCCTACTATCTCATTCTGATTATCCTTGCTCTTGTTATCTTTGTGGTTTGGTTGATTGAATCATCGAGGCTTAATTTTGCCTTTACGGCGATTCGCGAGAATGAAGAGGTAGCCAATGTCATGGGCATCAATCCCACCCGGTATAAGGTTCTGGCCTTCATGATCAGCGCCTTTTTTACGGGATTTGCGGGAGGATTTTACAGTCACTATAATACCTATATAATTCCATACGAGGTATTTGGCCTGGGAATTTCCATCGCCTGTCTTGTCATGCCGATCTTTGGAGGTCTCTACACCATTGCTGGACCAATCATCGGCACAATCTTGATCAAGTCGATTGAAGAATATTTGAGGGTTACCTTTTCTTATGGTCATCAAATTGCCTACGGTCTGATTCTGGTGGTGGTCGTATTGTTCATGCCAGAGGGGTTGCTCGGACTTTGGAAGAAAAAGATTTATCCCCTCTTTATTCGTGTTCGGCAATGATGGAAATGAAAAGAATTTAGTTGTTAATGAAAGGAAACATTAGCGAACAATGGAGAACATATTTTTACTTCAGGTAAAAAAACTCACCAAACATTTCGGTGGCCTTGCTGCGGTTCAGAATGTCAGTTTTGAGATTAGTCGCGGAGAGATTGTGAGCCTGATTGGCCCAAATGGTGCAGGCAAGACAACGATCTTCAATCTCATCTCGGGTGTCTACGCCCCGGATTCAGGAGAAATTCTGCTCGACAATGAAAACCTTGTAGGCCGAAGGCCTTTTGAGGTCTGCCAGAAGGGGATCGGGCGAACCTTCCAGATTATGCAACCCTTTCCACACATGACGGTTCTCGAAAATGTTATAATTAGTAGTTTATTTGGGAGAGTGCCGAAGATCTCCATGAGGCAAGCAGAAGAGGAGACCATGGAACTCTGCCAACTCGTAGGATTGGGTGATAAACAAAAGGCCTTCCCGAGAAATCTCACCGTGGCAGACCAGAAAAGAATCGAGATAGCTCGGGCCCTCGCCATCAAACCTAAACTCCTATTGCTCGATGAGGTAATGTCCGGTCTTACTCCCACCGAAACGGGTGAAGCGATTAAGCTGGTTCGTCGGCTGAGAGATAATGGTTCAACGATCTTGCTGATCGAACACGTGATGAAGGTCGTCATGGGCATCTCGGACCGAGTCATTGTCCTTCACCATGGAGAAAAGATTGCAGAGGGAACGTCTACAGAAGTTGCAAATGATCCAAAAGTGATCGAAGCCTATCTGGGAGAGCACATAGATGAGTCGGGGGAGGCATAGTGCTAACATTAAAACAGATTGATGTCTACTATGGGAATATCCAGGCGCTATGGCAAGTGAGCCTAAGTGTAAAAGAGGGGGAAGTGATTGCGATTGTTGGATCGAATGGCGCTGGAAAATCGACGATCCTTCGAACAATCTCAGGCCTGATTAAACCCAAAAAGGGGTCCATCGAGTTTGACTCAAAACGGATTGATCCACTCAGCCCAGACGAGATTGTCCGCCGAGGAATCTCGATGGTTCCTGAGGGGAGAGAGCTCTTCCCGAGAATGAGCGTTCTTGAAAATCTTGAACTGGGCGCTGCTTATATTGAAAGCGCGTACAGGCAAACAGGCGACTCCTTGAGCTGGGTCCACTCCCTCTTTCCTATCCTTCAGGAAAGATCGAGCCAGTTTGCAGGAACACTGAGCGGCGGGGAGCAACAAATGGTTGCCATTGGCCGAGCCTTGATGTCTCGACCAAAGATTCTCATGCTCGATGAGCCGTCGCTAGGCCTTGCTCCCCTGATGGTAGCCGAAGTCTTTAAGACAACTGCCAAGGTCAGTCAAGAGGGAGTAACGATCCTTTTGGTCGAGCAAAATGTAAGGCAAAGCCTGAAAATGGCTCACCGGGCCTATGTGCTTGAGAATGGCCGAATCGTTATGGAAGGAATGGGAAAGGACCTGATGACCAATAAACATGTGAAAGAAGCCTACTTGGGACTATAATTCTTTTTATTTTTTCAGGAGGTTTGCAATGGAGAAGACCAGCCGGATTTCAGGATTTCATAAAATGGGTTTGGAGGAGAGGCTTAAAATCGTTCAATCTTTCTCCGATTTGAAGGAAGAGGAGCTCAGAACCCTAACCAAAGAAGGAGCCCTCAACTTTGAGACGGCCAATCGAATGATAGAGAATGTGATTGGAACAATACAACTTCCTATCGGAATCGCCATGAACTTTCTCATCAACGGGAAGGAATACCTTGTCCCGATGGCCATTGAAGAGCCCTCTGTAGTGGCTGCTGCAAGCAATGCTGCCAGATTTGCAAGAAGCGGCGGAGGATTTTTCGTGACGAATACTGGTCCTGTTATGATCGCACAGATTCAGTTGGTCCACATCCCTAATGCCCATGCCACACGGATGGCCCTTTTTGAAAGGAAAGAGGAAATCTTGGAGGTAGCAAATGCTCAGGATCCAATGCTGGTCAACGTTGGAGGAGGGGCAAAAGATGTTGAGATCAGGGTCCTCAATACACCGCTTGGTGAAATGGTAATCATTCACCTAATCGTTGATACCCGTGATGCCATGGGTGCCAATGCAGTCAACACCATGGCCGAGGCATTGGCTCCCTTCATTGAGGAATGGACAGGAGGAAGGGTCTATTTGAGAATCCTTTCAAATCTTGCAGATAAGAGACTGGTCAGAGCAAGAACGAAGGTGACCAAAGAGGCACTGGGTGGCGAGAATGCTGTTGACGGCATCGTCTATGCCCAGACTTTTGCCGAGGCGGATCCATACCGTGCAGCAACTCATAATAAAGGCATCATGAATGGAGTGATAGCGGTTGTGATCGCCACAGGGAACGATACCCGGGCGATCGAGGCGGGCGCACATACCTATGCCTCAAGGTCAGGCCAGTATAGCCCGTTATCGACCTGGGAGAAAGATGGTGAAGGGAATCTCGTAGGAACTCTGGAGCTTCCCATGGCCGTCGGATTAGTCGGTGGCGCGACCAAGGTGAATCCGATTTCCCAATTAGCAGTGAAAATACTCGGTGTGAATTCAGCCGTTGAATTAGGAGAGGTCATTGGTGCAGTAGGACTGGCTCAGAATCTGGCAGCTTTAAGAGTTTTGGCTACTGAAGGAGTACAGAGGGGTCACATGTCACTTCATGCCAAAAACATTGCTGTGATGGCCGGTGCAACAGGAACTCTCATTGAGGAGGTGGCAAAGAGACTGGTCGAAGAGAAAAAAGTTAGGGTTGACCGGGCAAAAGAGATTTTAGAGGAGTTGAATAAAAAATAGAGAAATGGGAAGGAGCACTATCCATGAACCTCCCTAAGTTAGTGACTATTGTTGAGGTGGGACCTCGTGATGGACTTCAGAACGAGGCGCATTTTGTTCCGACCGAGCAGAAGATTGAATTGATCGAGAGGCTTTCTGAGACCGGCCTGAAGCGAATTGAGATCACCTCCTTCGTTCATCCCAAAGCCATTCCTCAACTTCAAGACTCAGAGGAGGTAGTAAAAAGGGTCCGAAGAAAACCGGATGTTATTTACTCTACCCTTGTCCCGAATGAGAAAGGTTTAGAAAGAGCATTGGCTTCAGGAGTTAAGGAGATCGCCTTCTTTGTCTCTGCTTCTGAAACCCATAATCAAAAGAATGTTAAGATGTCTGTCAGCGAATCCCTGCGAGGATTTCGTAACATCACCGAAAAGGCATTATCCAATGGAATCCGAATAAGGGGATATGTGGTGACCGCCTTTGGTTGTCCTTATGAGGGGAAGGTATCACCCGAAAGGGTTGAATTTATTGTTGATGAATATAAGACTTTAGGAGTTCATGAAATTGCATTAGGAGATACAACAGGAATGGCCAATCCAGTTCAAGTGAGCCGGATGGTCGAACGAATCAAACCCCGATTAGATTCGATGGGCTTCGCCCTTCATTTTCATGATACCCGGGGGACCGCTCTGGCCAATGTTTTGGCTGCACTCCAGCAGGGAGTTACGGTTTTTGATGGTTCGATCGGAGGGCTGGGCGGGTGTCCTTATGCTCCAGGCGCTTCCGGGAATATTGCAACAGAAGATTTGGTCAATATGCTGGAAGAGATGGGGATCGAAACCGGTGTTAATCTCGAAGAATTGATTCAGTGTGCCCAATATGCCAGAGAGATCATTAAAAAAGACCTTCCCGGCCACCTCATCCGTGCAGGCAGGATCTGCTGGGAGGGCGTTTGATTCACTGCACTTTCTCTGATAATTCTCCTGTCAATCAGAAAACACTCCTCTAATTTAAAAAATCCTTTACAAGATTCCAACCACTGACTATTATAGAAGCGATAGGAAAAAATGGTTTTGATTTCCCGAGGTATTCGCTGAGTATGAAAGCGGACTAACCAAAGAGGAGGGTTGGATGGAGACAAGAGAGGCGATTTTGGACTTTCAGTACTCAGAGAAGATGAAGTCCGGATTGATTATCGGAACGACCCTCCTGGACCAATTGGTGTCCCTAAAAGGAGAGGAAGAACTTTGCGGGGGCAAAAAGGTATTGGTATGGTATTTGGAAGGATTGCTCCGGGAGATTCGAATTGCAGAGAATGTCTTGGGATTGGGCCATTATGCTGACCTGGAAAGAAAAGTAATGGAAGTGATTGGAAGAATTCACATGTCTCAATTTCAAGAGGTTCAATGGTCTTTTTCCGAAGCCATCTCCCTGGCCACCACATCGTGCCAAAAGGCGATGAATTTTTTGGTAGAGAAAAAACTGGTTTAAAGATTTATAAGAGGAGGAGACGATTTGAAAAAAAATCTTATAATCTTATTACTCGGGTTTTGTTTCCTATTTCCCTCATTGGCCCAATCACAACCAGATAAGTTTTTTGAAAGATTCTTGGGACCGATGCTCCAACCCGGTGATCTGAAGGTCCTTCAGTTAGAGATGAACCCTGATCCTGTGCGGGAGGGGCAGTGGTTGAATTTTCAGGCGGCTGTCTCTAATCTCTCCAGGCATTCTGGGAGGGTCAACCTTTTTATTAAAGATAGGGATGAGGTGGTCGCTGCTGTCTATGATGTGGCACTCAGGCCGGGAGATAATCGGATTGCCTTCCCTCAGACAAAGTATCGATTCCAACGACATGAATATTGCTTCACGGTAGAGGTGGATATCGAGCGAACGAGAAGGCTCATCGATGTCGCAAAAGAATTTTGTGCGCGGAGAACTTATCAAGGATGGTCCATGACAGTACCCCGTATGGGCCCCCTGTTTGTTGAGGATCTCGATATCTATCCTGACCCCGTCAGCCCTGGGCAAGAGGTTCGCTTCAGAGCGAGGTTGAGAAATGATGGGAGTCCTGTCCGGGCCAACCTCAGGATTCAGGACCGTGATCAGGTGGTCGCCCAATTAAATGAGGTTCTCCTGCCCCATGGAGCTTTCGATTTCTTCTTTCCGTTTACCCGATACCAATTTCAACGGTTTGACCACTGTTTTACTGTGATCGTGGATGTGGAAAGGACGCCTTATCGAGTGGATGCCGCTAGAGAATTTTGTGCAAGACCCTTTGGTTGGTCATTGAAACCCTAAGATTCCATTTTGTGAGGTTTTGATAAAAGTTGAAGCCAGGAGGTCAGTTTTATGATCAGGACACCCAGCGCAAGCTATAGTATTCAAATCCGGGTCGAGATACTCTCTAAACCAGGGATGCTGGGAAGAGTGACCTCTGCCATCGGCAAAGCAGGAGGGGATATTGGTGCTGTGGATATCGTTGGATTTAAGAAGAACATCACTATCCGAGATATCATCGTAAGTGTGGCAGATATCCAAACGGGGCAGAGGGTGGTGGACCGGGTGAAGCAGGTGAAAGGAGTCAATGTCCTCAATGTCACAGATCGAACCTATATGGTTCATCAGGGAGGAAAGATCGAAATTAAAAATAAGATTCCCCTGAACACCCGCGAGGATCTTTCCATGGCGTACACGCCTGGCGTGGCGAGGGTCTGCATGACGATCCATGAGGATCGAAAGAAGGTTTATGACCTGACCATTAAAAAGAATACCGTAGCCATTGTCACAGATGGGACGGCTGTGCTTGGGCTGGGAGATATCGGACCGGAGGCAGCGATGCCGGTGATGGAGGGGAAGGCAATGCTCTTCAAGGAATTTGGCGGCGTCGATGCCTTTCCCATCTGTTTAAGGACAAAGGATCCCAAGGAGATCATTTCAGTGGTTAAAGCGATCTCACCAGGGTTCGGTGGAATCAATCTGGAAGATATCTCTGCTCCCCGTTGTTTTGAGATCGAAAGACGATTGAGAAATGAATTGGATATTCCTGTCTTTCATGATGATCAACATGGAACAGCCGTAGTGATTTTGGCAGGATTGATCAATGCCTTGAAGGTTGTTAACAAGAGATTGGAAAATATCCGAGTGGTGTTCAGCGGTCTGGGCGCCGCCGGAATTGCTTCCATACGACTTCTCCTTTCTGCAGGAGTGAAGCAAATTATTGGATGCGACCGAAGTGGTATTCTCTATAAAGGTCGAAAGGAAAACATGAACCCAATAAAGACACTCATCGCAGAAAATACAAACCCAGAGAGGATTCGTGGGCCCATATCAAAGGCCCTAAAGGGTGCTGATCTTTTTATTGGCCTTTCTCAACCTGGCGTCATTCATGTGAACGATATCAAGAAAATGGCAAAAAACCCGATTGTCTTCGCCATGGCGAATCCCGATCCTGAGATCATGCCTGAGGAAGTAGGCCGATCAGCGAGGATTATTGCCACAGGACGCTCAGATTATCCCAATCAGATCAATAATGTCCTCTGTTTTCCTGGTCTTTTTCGGGGAGTTTTGGACTGTCAAGCAAGAGAGATCAATGATCAGATGTTGTTCGCTGCAGCCAATGCCATTGCGCACATGATCTCTGAGGAGGAATTGAGCGAGGATTATATCATTCCGAGTGTCTTGAACCGGAAGGTCCCAGAACAGGTGTCGAATAACGTGAGGGAGGCAGCCATCCAAACAGGGGTAGCGAGACTGGAACATGGATATGCGTCATCATTTTACAAGATGTGGGAGAGATAAAATTGAAGATTTAAAAATTTAAAGACAAATCGCTTATGGGAGGTGAACTATGTCAGAAAGAACATTGGAGGCTTTTGAATTCAAAGGACCGAAGCCCCGAACCATTGGAATCCTCATTATCCTTCTCATTGTTTTCATTTTTTTATGGAGTTCCTTCGCACTCGTCCCTGCAGGCCATAGAGGAGTGGTCCTCTGGTGGGGAAGCGTGGAGAAAAGGATCATGGGCGAGGGCCTCAACTTTAAAGTGCCTATGGCTGAAAGGGTGATCAAGGTCGATGTCAGGGTTCAGCCCCATCCATTCAAGGAGATTGATGCTGCTTCGAAGGAATATCAGATGGTGAAACTGACCGGAATGATGAACTTCCATATCGATCCGTCCTATGTCAATGATCTCTACCAGAAGGTAGGTCTCGACTTTGCCAACAAGGTCATTGATCCAGCTTTCAACGACTTTGTCAAGGAGGTCGTCCCGATCTATCAGATCACCGAGATCCTTCCCAAAAGAGAGGATATTCGGAAGAGGGCTATGATAAAATTAGGGGATAATCTGGCCAGATATCACATCATCGTCGATGACATTTACTTCGCCAACATTCGCTTCTCTCCCGAATATGAGAAGGCAATTGAAGCCAAACAGGTTGCCCAGCAGCAGGTGGAAACCCAGAGACAGGTATTATTCCAGCGAGAGATCGAAGCTCAGCAAAAGGTTGCCACGGCTAAAGGAGAGGCTGAATCGATTCTGGTCGTAGCTCAGGGACAGGCCAAGGCCAATGAAGCTCTCTCCCGTTCGATCAGTCCCATCCTGGTTCAGTATAAAAGTATTGAAAAATGGAACGGAATTTTACCGCAGGTTTCTGGAGGGGGAATTCCCCTCATCGATATAGGAAAACCTGAAGGAATGTTAGGAGGAGGGAAGAAATAAATTGCGGATTTCGGAATTCGGATTTCGGATTTAATTCCGCAATCTGCGATCCGAAATCAAAAATGATTCTTTGGGAGCATTACCGTAAAGGTGGTTCCTTTACCCAACTCGCTCTCAATCTGGATCTCTCCTTGATGGAGTTTAACAATCTCCTGAACGAGGGAGAGCCCAATTCCTAACCCCTTGGCATTTCCAAGGGGTTTTGTTTTTTCTTGGAAATGGCGTGTGAAAACCTCCTTCAGAGATTGATGGGAGATTCCAACCCCTGTGTCGGTGATGCGGGTGAAGACAAATTCAGAATCATGATCGAGGCTTACACAGATCTTCCCTCCCTGACGGTTGTATTTGATGGCATTAGTGAGAAGATTATCGAAGAGCTGGTTGAGTTTATATTCGACCCCGGAGATCTTTACTGGTTCTGGAGGGAGGTTAGCTTCCAGGTGGATTTGATGTTCCTTGGCCAAGGGTTCGACGGTGGAGCATGAAAATTCGATGACTTTAACAAGATCAATCGGTTCGAATATCCAGGATTCCTTTTGTATCCCGAGTTCGGCCAAATCCAAAAGGTTGTCAATGTTCTTTCCCAGTTTCAAAAGGTTTTTGTAAGATATTTCTAAAAACTTTTTCTGTTGTTCTGTCAACGAGCCAACCTTCTCCTTTAAGATCATTCCGATGTAGCCCATCACCGAGATCATAGGAGTTTTCAGCTCATGGCTGACGTTGGAGAGAAAGTCATCCTTCATTTGATCGATCCGTCTTAATTCTTCATTGGCGATCTCCAGTTTTCTCAATGCCTCTTTGAGCTCATCTTCTGCCTGTTTTCTTTTAGTCACTTCTTGGCTAACCACGACGACGCCCAAGAATTTGTTTTTGGGCCCCCACACGGCAGAATAGGTATTGTCGTAGAATTTTCCTCCCAGCATCTGGATGTTCATCCGGTGCCTTCCTTTGACTTGACCGGACTTTAAGTCTTTAATGATTTGGAGGACTTTCGAGTGGGACTTCGTGGGATGGCACTTTAAGATGGACTGCCCTAATATATTCTCCAGTTTAACGTTTCGAATCTTTTCCATAGTCGGATTGCAATAGGTGATTCGATTTTGGTCGTCGATAAAAGCGATCCCCTGTTCCATGGAGGCGAAAATGTTTTTTAGAACGGATAGATTCATATCTTTTTGATTGCTTTTAATAAAAAATAACACGGAACAAAAAATTCGACAAGGGGTGTCAAACTTTCCTATCCCAGTTTTTTACTCACGCCCCCTTGGTTTGGATGGATCCCCTTAGCCAACTGGACGAACCCCTCTTCGAGGCATCATCAGGCCCTCTTAGATCGATGAGTAACTTGCTCCTAATACTCTGGGGGATTCCGTATGGGCATTGAAACCCGGTGCACAATCATTAAGTGGTACGACCGATGAAGCCTCTCTGAGCGTCCCGTCCAGTTAGGATTTTTCCCGATTCCCTGGCGAACTAAAAAAAACTGGAGGAGGACAAGGGGAAGGAAAAAGACTTTATAGATCGGAAGAGTTGCCTCAGGAGCTTTTCTCAGAGGAAGAGGATTTTTGGAGAAGATTTTCGAATGCCAAAGCCCTCGTCGGATCGGAGAGGATTAAGATTAATTCTAACAAGTCTAAAACCCTGAACTTCTTTTTAAGTTTTTTTGCATTGAGGGAGATCGTCCGTTTGCATTGCTGGCAGGCTGAGAGGACCACCTCTGCTCCGGTTTCTTCAATTTCTTTAATCTTCAGATCAACGATATCCTTTGAAATCTTCGGGAAAAACATCTCCAGATCACCTCCGCCTCCACAGCAAGTGGCATGCTGCCTGTGGTTTCGCATCTCAACGAAACTTGTCCCGGAGATCATCCGGATGATCTCCCGAGGGGTTTCGTAAATGCCCGATGCCCTGCCCAGGTCACAAGGATCATGGTAAGTGACAATGGCTTCCAGGGGGTGGATGGGGATCCTTTCTTCTTTCAATAATTTCAAGAAATAGTCCGTGCTATGGAAGATCTCAAATGGAATATCTTTTTTATAAAGGCGAGGGTATACATTTTCCCAAACATGATAACAAGAAGGGCATCCACAGACGAGGGTCTTTGCTCCCATGGCCTTAACGGTCTCGATATTGTGGGTCATCATTTCGTAGACCATTTCCTCTCTTCCCATTCCAATGAGCGGCCAGCCGCAGCACCATTCCTCTGGACCCAGAAGCCCGAAATCTACCTTTGCTTTTTCAAGGAGGAAGAGCATCGCTTGGGGGATGGAAAAAGTGGCAGGGAAGAAGGAGGCAACACATCCTACAAAATAGACAACCTCCGCGTTATTTTTACGGCTACTATGTCGGAAGATTTTGGGCATATTCTGTAACCATAGTAATCGGTCATCGTTGGTTGGGTAGGTGACATTTCGCCCTTGCTGGAGATTCTCAAGGATGGGACCGGGGAGGGGAAGCTCCAGACCCGCCTTTACCATATTTTCCCGCAGAGAGATCCTGATCTCCTTGGAATGAATATTGACGGGGCAGACCACGTCACAATGACCACAAAGGGTGCATTGATAGACCTCTTGAGAAAAATTTTTCAAACGATCGGGGGTCATCTGATTTCGTCCGAGAAAAATCTTCCGAAACCAGGATTTACAGATCGACCAGTCCTTGCTGGCCTGCAGCGTATTAAATGCAGTGACCCGTTGATCATTGGTCACGGTAAAGACTGGGCACTGTTGGATGCATTCACCACAACGGGTGCAGCCATCAATCTCAATCATTTGTTTCAAAGAGAGCTCTAAGGATCTCATTTTCCCTTTTCCACGGAATTAATAAACAGAACCATTGGACTGACCAGGATGTGGAACATTTTACTGAAGGGGAGATAAATGATGAACAATCCGGTCAGGATGCCATGAACATACCAACCAAAGGGATAGACAAGCTCCCATCGAACAGGGAGAATTCCAAAAAATAGGGAGAGAGGATATCCAATAAAAGAAGGAAGGGCCAAGGAAGGCGGAAGGGCGGTCATGAGGATTCTCATCCCCTCCATCATAAAGCCTGTGATTAGGATCGCTCCGAGCAATCCTAAGGCGATCATATCCTGACTTGTGGAAGGACGGTTCTGAAATTTCTTTTGAAGTCGTCTCATCGTTGCACCAGCTACTCCAATTATAACACACAGACCTAAAAAATCGTACAGGAAGGCAATGGGAGGATAATTTTTATCAAGAAGCATCGAAATTTTTGGACTCATCGGGAAGGTCTTGGAAAGGATGAGGAGAATCAATCCGATCACGAAACGGAGAAAGAAGGGAAGATAGATGAAGCTATGGATCGTCCATCGGCTCAAACTTTCTTTTAGAATGTTCCTTAAAAAGAGAACGTCCACCAATAATACCTTCAGAAGGGTTAAAATCTTTCTCGAGAAGACCACCTGCCATATCTTTTCTGCGAGGTAAGAGATCTTTTCATGGGTTGAAAAAGAGTTGTCACCGATTGTTCCCTTAAACCAGAAGGAGAGGGTGATGGCCATGCCTCCCAAAAAGAGAATGAAAGTCACGATGGAGATCGGATCGTTTAAAGTTATTGAAGCGCTATGGCATTCAATGCATATCAGGCTCTTGGCTGGAAGAACACGGATAGGAGCCCCTAATTTATTTTCATTAAAATGGCATTTTTCACAGGCCTTGTGCTTCTTAAAGTCGGCGAGGCGGTGGGAGGTCATCTTGAGAGGAAGGGCTTCTTTCACTGTCATTAAAATGATCCTTCCCGTCTTAGGATCTTTCATCACCTCTTTTGACTCATGGTGGCAGGCTTCACAGTTGACACTTCGGTGTGGGTCATGGGCTTTTCCCTCGCCATGATATCCATGACAGGAGGCGCACTCGATCAGGGAAGTGCGGTGGGGAGAGGTAGCAATCCCATCATGACATCGGACACAGGCAATCCTTCGATGGACGGTTTTCCCATATTCCTTCTCATCCATATAGAGAGAGATCGATTTGCCATCGACCTTCTTTTCTACATCCTTTTTCCCATGGCATTCCTTACAAAGTAAGATGGAAGTTGTGATCCCTTCGTTGCTGTTGAGATTGGGCTGACGATGGCACCGCCAGCATAATTTTTTCTCTGCCTCCATCATCTCTTCATCTGTCAATCCCCGAGCAAAGGAGAGAGAGGGAGCAAAACTACAGATGAATACGATGAGAAAGAGAATGAAAAGGTCTTCCCTCACCTTTCGTTTCTTTTTCTTCTCGGGGTGTTGATTTAGATACTCCCATTCCAGAGGATGACGCTCGATGATCTCTTTGGCATCGATCTTTCCTGTGAAGATGGATTTATCCATTGGAAACACACCGGCACGAAGATGAGCATTGAAGAGGTGAACGATGAAGATGAACCCTGTAGCCAAAAGGGCCTCATCACTGTGGATCGTATAAGCGATGTTGAAAAAGAGGCCTGGCAAAAAACGGGAGAAAAACTCTGGAAACCAGAGCAAAAGGCCTGAAGCGCCAATGAAAGCGATTCCCCAGAAAACGGCCCAATAATCAAATTTTTCCCAGTAGGTAAATCGATCAAATCGAGGAGGTTGGCCTTTCCCTAAAAAGTAGAGGATATGACTGTAAAGATCATGGAAATCCTTCCGGGAAGGAACCAAGGAATCTTGGCCTAATAATTTTCCTTTCGATATGAGAAGGTAATAAAGAACCCAGAGCAGATGGAGGGCAAAATAACCGAAGGTGATACCGGCACACCACCGATGAATGATTCCAGCCCCCTTTACTCCTCCCCAAAGAAACATAAGCCCCTTCGCCCAGAAGGCACCCGGATATTTGAGAGGAAGACCGGTTAAAACAAGGCCAATGAAGGTGATCATCATCACCAAATGGATAAAGCGATGGAAGGCATTGAACCTCCAATAGGCCTCACGGTGATTTTCCTTCATGGCCATAAAATTAATCCCTTTTCAACCACTCATGAACCTTTCTGAGAATCCAGACCAATGTATGGGAATAGAAGAAGGCCAAAACCACAAAGACAAGGATTCCAAAACCGATCTCGATCCAACGGATGATCTTTAACTTTTTTAATTTCTCTACATCCTCTTTCTTTACTCCTTCTTTTGAGGCGTGGATCACGAATTCCGTAAACCGAATCTGAGCATTAGGATGACATTTCTGGCATACTTCGAGCACCTCTTCTTTTTTCTTTAATGAGAGACAATGATGCGCACCATGGCAGTCGGTGCAGTAGGCTGAAGCTTCATATCCCAGAGAGGCAGCGGCTTTCCCGTGATAGTTTTCGAGGTACGTCTTTTTGGCAACAGGATGGCAGACGCCACACATCTCTGTCATCCATCTTCCGAGTTCGAGGCGAGACTGATTTGAAATAACATAATGGGTGACATGGCAATCCCCGCAGGTGGGGGCATCCTTCTTCCTCTCCACCAGGGCCTTGGCGTGTGCTCCTTTGAGATAACGCTGGTATTCTTGTGGATGACACCTTTCACATTTTTTGTAATCGTAAAGGAGTGTAGAGGATCTACCCAGGAGTTTTTGATCAGGATGTTTTACCCCTTTCTCTTCAATATCTGAATGGCACTCGGAGCAGGAGAGGCGTCCATGGGAAGAAGATAAGAATTTTTCCATGTCAATGAACCAGGAGCGTTTAGGAAGGGCTTCCGATCCTGATGTTTGGGTAAAACATACAGTTACAAAACATACCGTTACACAGAAAAGGCATACAATCATCGCATGTGGAAAATGTTTCTTTTGCACGGGTCTTTTATAAAAAATATTATGAAGAGAGTCAACCTTTTTTTAACATCTTTATTTCATTAAGAGATTACCTCTGTGAGTGAATGATCGCAGTGGACAACAGTTCACATCCCTGGCTAGGATAAGAACGAAGTTCCTTTGCTTGACACTCAATTGATTTTACCCCATACTAAATTTTGTATCAGAAATTCTATCAATTTTTTGCGATCATGCCATCAACGGCAGAAAAATATGAGGAGGGTTTATGAGCAAAGCAACGGTTTGGTTTATGGATGCCCGGTCAAGACGTTTCTTAGAATCTACCGCCATAAAAGGCTGTCAGATCCTTGAACATTCTGGATGGCTTGACCATCTCAAGCCCGGGGATATTGTAGCGGTTAAAACTCACATGGGCGAGTCCTATAATGTCGGTTACCTGAGGCCTATCATCGTACGGACATTTGTGGAGGCCCTGAAGGAGAGAGGCTGTAAGCCATTTGTGACGGACACGACGACGATGCCTTACCACCCTTGGATTAGTAGAACCCTGGCCGTAGATCATTTGGAGACTGCCAATCGCAACGGATTTAACCAAGCCTCCATGGGCTGTCCCATTATCATCGCGGATGGTTGGTTAGGGACGGATGATGTGATTGTCGATCTCAAGGGTCGAGGGAACTATTTGAACAAACAGTTCGTCGCCCGAGCCATTGCGGATGCGGATGCTTTGCTCTCCGTGGCTCATTTCAAAGGTCATCCTGCTGGAGGATATGGAGCAGCGATCAAAAACATTGGTGTCGGCTGTGCGAGCAAGCGAGGCAAAATGAACCTTCACGGTGCCCTGGCTGGAGATAAACCGGTTATTAAAGCCGAGCTCTGTCCTGGTCGAAAATGCGAATGGTGGGAGACCTGTGAGGGGTGTTGTCCGGAAGGGTCTATCAAGGTGACTGAAAAGGGATTAGAGGTTGACCTGGATTCATGCGTCTATTGTTTTGCCTGTGCTAACCTGTGCGTGAATATGGCAGGCATCAATGCTATTCAGAGGTTCGATTACTTGCCAGCTCTTGGCAGGCGTATTGCTGACTCAGCGTTGGCAACGATGATGACGAAGGAAAAAGGAAGGGCGTTCTTCATCAATTACGCCCTGGATATTACTCCTACCTGTGACTGTTATGGATGGACGGATACGCCCTTTGTAAACGGAATAGGGGTCATGGCTTCTCTGGATCCGGTGGCTGTGGATAAGGCCTGTATTGACCTCATGAATGATGCTCCGGGACTGATTAACTCTGAAGCAGAAGAATTTAATGCTCTTGCCCCGGGCTCCAAGAAGCTAAATCTCATTAAAGGGAAAGACATCGAGCAGCAAGTTTATGGAGGAGTAGAGAATAGGTTGGGTACGGTTGACTATGTGATTGAAAAAGTTCCTCTTGATCGCAGTCAGGGAGCGATTGCAAAGTTCTATCCAGAAGGGGTGAGAGCAAAGAAGCTCAAGCCGATGTATGAGAAAAATCATCCTTTATCTGGTCTGGATACGGCCTCCTTTGGAAAACCTACCGAAGGGGTGGCCCATCCCAGATACCCAAAGAAATAATGAACCGCCGTGAATTTATAAAAAAGTCAGCTATATTGGCTGGTACATTGACTGGAAGCCTATCCTTCACAGATAAAGGGGTGACAGCACCAAAGAGAGAAGATGAAATTACTGTGGTAGAAGGGGATAACCTCTCAGCGCAGGTTCGAGAAGCGATACGGTTGTCAGGTGGTATCGAAAAATTTGTTAAAAGAGGAGACAGGGTGATTCTCCTCCCCAATCCTCAGGGAAGAGGTCCTGGAGCCAGCACAAATGCTGATATGGTTTACGAAGTTGTCCGTTTGTGTAAAGAAGCTGGAGCAGCCTCTGTGACCGCATCCTCAGTGCATGGTCCATGGCGCTGGTCTTCCACCCAGATTGTTGAAAAGGTGGAGCAAGCTGGAGGGAAGATGAAATATTCGGACTCCTCAAAAGATTGGGTCACGGTGAATGTCCCAGGTGGGCGAGTTCGAAAAAAGGTGACCATTATCAAAGATGCCATTGAAAATGATGTACTGATTAACATACCCGTATTTAAAGATCATTATGCCACTCGTGTTACTGGAACTTTAAAAAACTTAATGGGATTGAATTCAGATAGTGGTTCGTTTCACCAGGGTGAAGCCTATTTACATCAAGCGATCATTGATTTGGCTTCGGTGATACCTCCGCATCTTTGTATTGTGGATGCGAATACGATTTTGGTTGAAAATGGCCCCTTCGGACCAGGCAGAGTCGCCCACCCGAAGAAAGTTTATGTTGGAACCGATAGGGTAGCGATAGATGCCCTTTGCTGCGAATTGCTTGGGGTGAATCCAATGGATGTGCTTTATATCAAACTTGCCCATGAATCAGGATTGGGCCAGATTCACCCTTCAGAGAAGAATATTAAAGGTGTAACCTTGAAGCCATAATGTCAACCCTGTTGTTGCATTAAATTCGGCGCTTAGATTCATCCCCCCGGGCCGGAGGCAAACCCTTACCCAGAGAGGGATGGCTGTCAAATCAATGTCGTCACCTGGATCAATCCAAGAGTGGCCCTGTGGAAGAGGTTTTACATCTTCTCTGGAAAGATAAAACTCCCAATAGTGGAGCAAAT
>Ga0315281_10001104_pt1 | contig 39548 bp, 36 predicted proteins | sample YL17G07_0_MG_FD_204540 | JGI IMG/M metagenome (GOLD analysis project Ga0315281, IMG submission 204540) | Sediment microbial communities from Yellowstone Lake, YNP, Wyoming, USA - YL17G07_0 | ecosystem: Environmental > Aquatic > Freshwater > Lake > Sediment | place: USA: Wyoming | collected...
CGCAGGCGGTGCTGCTCCTGCAGCCCGTCCTGCGCTGCTGGGCCAGCCGCTGCCGCACCTGTGATCAACCAGTCGACCTCGACCAGCTCATCCTCGTCCCACGTCGTGAGTAACAAAGTCCTACTAGTAGTCGTGCCACAACACGCCGCTGGGATCGAGGCGGCGGAGCTCGGTGAGCTCCACGTTGTTCGGTTCGGGCGTCGTGGGCACGGAAGAGGGCACGAAAAGCTCGAATCCCGTCGCCTTCCGCACATCCTCGACGCTGATCCCCGGGTGAACGGTCGCGAGGCGCATCCGCCGAGTGACAGGGTCGAAGTCCATGGTCGCCAGCGGGCTGATGACGAGTGAAGGGCCCTCCTGCCGGTAGCCGCGCTCCGCCGCGGGGCTCGACGGATGCCCGGCACCGCTCACGAAGTCCACTCGCTCGACGAACGTCCGGGGGTTGTGCGACATCGTGTAGAGAACCGTCCTGCGAAACATGGGCATGAAGGGTAGCCCGACGGAACCCGGTCCCCGGAGCCTCGGTCCGTCCCAGTCGCCGATCGCAGAAAGGTTGCAGTTCCCGTATGCGTCGATCTGGATGCCGCCCGCGCAGAAGACGTCGAAGGCACCTCCTCGCGCCGCGAGGAGCACCACTTCGGCGACCGGCAGCGTGCACGGAGCCGTCGCGACGGCCGGATCGCAGCACGAGAGGGGAAGCGTCTCGGGGGTGGGATTGACGGCTCCGCTCCCTCCGAGCACGTACGACAGGTTCGGGGCGTGGAGGGTCCGCGCCAGCCGGCAGGCCGCCAGCGGTAGCGCCGGGACGGCGCCCATCACCACCACCTCGCCGTCGCGGAAGCTGCGGGCGAGCACGACCGCCATCAGCTGGGTGCGGCTGTACTCGGCGCTCATGGCGTCGCTGGGGTCGGGGCCGGCTGGAGCCGGGTGGCGACGGCATCGAGGTAGGCCGGCTCCGGAACGGAGCGAATCGTGCGCGACACGTAGGCCTCGAGGTTGTCCGGCCTCTGCGCGGCCTGCAGGTACGCCCTGATCTCGTCCTCGTCGCGCTCATAGTCACCCGGCGCCGCGGTCGGATAGCAGCCGCCGGGTGCGACCACGACGGTGGAGATCAGGAACCCCGGAAGCGTCGTACCCGGCGGGTGTGCGGCCATCTCCTCCGAGCTGACGCGACGTTCGACCTGGGCGATCACCCGCCGGGCGCCAAGCGCCATCAGCCGGTCCGTGAACGGAAAGCGGCCGAGTGCGACGTTGCCCTGCTCGTCCGCCTCTCGGCAAGCGAGCAGCGCGATGTCGGCCCTCAGGGCACGAACGACCCAGCGGCGCTCCCCGGTGAACGGGTCGTCAACCTCCCGGTAGAGCTCCGGGCACACCCGCGGGATATCGGTGAGCTCGATGCCGTTGGGGCAGCCGACGAAGGGGAGACCGCCGGCGCCGGCGTAGAGGGCGTGAGTGAGCCCAGCCTCGTCGCACTCGAGCAGGCTGAGCCGCTCGTCTTCGACCGCGCGCCGGAAGCACGGCGCGAGTCCTAGGTGCTCGAAGCCGATGTAGGGCGTCACGACCTCTTCGACGAGCCCAACGCCGATCAACAGGTCAGCCTGCAGCGACGAAGACGGGCTCGTGATGAGCCGCTGGATCGGGATGCGCTGGCGGACGACTTCGCGTACGAGCGACATCGGCGCCGAGGTCATATGCATGCCGCCGACGGCGACGGCGCTACCGGGCAGGGCGAGCTCCAGCGCCTCTTCAGCGCTGCAGAACGTCGTCAGCACCACTTCGAGAGCCTTTCCTTGTCGCCAACGTCACAGCCCGCTGAGGTGATGGCATCGTGTCCGTCGTAGCACATCCAATTTGACATTGCTGCGCATGATGATAATGCTCTGCACGATCATTGATGCTGAAGGCGCCGAACGTGGGGCCGGTCGGCGGTGGCAAGAAAAAGCGAACGGGGAGTCCGGTAAACATGGCCATTGACGCTTCGGAGCGGGCCCTTCTTGTAAAGACGGTACGTGACTTCGCCGAGAAGGAAGTCGCACCGCTTGTCCGGGAGTACGATCGCGAGGAGAAGCTCCCGCGCCAGCTCCTTGATCGGCTGCATGAGTTGGGCCTCGTCGGCGGAACGGTGCCTACGGAGTGGGGCGGGCTCGGTCTCGATCACGTGACCTACGCAGCGGTGCTCGAGGAGATCTCGGCCGTCTGTCACATCGTCGGTGTGCTGCTGAGCATGCCGAGCGGTCTGGTTGGCTCAGGGCTGCTGAACTATGGAACCGAGGAGCAGAAGCGCAAGTACCTCATGCCGCTCGCGTCGGGTGAGGTCTTCGCCGGAGCGGGGATCACCGAGCCCCATTCGGGCACCGACGTGGCGAGCATGCAGACGGTGTGCGAGAAGGTCGACGGCGGCTACGTGCTGCGCGGCGAGAAGACGTGGATTTCGAACCTCGACATCGCGAGCTGGTTCGTCACGTTCGCCACTCTCGATCGACAGGGCGGCCGCAACGCGATCTGCGCGTTCATCGTCGACAACCCCAGCGAGGGCATGACGCCGAAGCCGTTCAAGAACAAGACGGGCTTCCGGCCGATCTCGACGGGCGAGCTTCTGTTCGATGACTGCTTTGTCCCGGAGAAGAACCTGCTCGGCGATGAGGGTCAGGGCATGCGCATCGCCATGTCTGCGGTCGAGAACGGGCGGCTCTCGGTCGCGGCGCGCTCGGTCGGGGTCGCACGCGCCTGCCTCGAGCAGTCGATCGCGTACGCGCGAGAGCGGATCGTCTTCGGACATCCGATCGGCGAGTTTCAGATCATCCAATCGCGCATCACCGAGATGATGGTCGGTGTCGAAACGGCTCGACTGCTCGTACATCATCTCGCCGAGGAGAAGGATGCGGGCCGGCCGGCCCGCCAGCTCGCCTCGATGGCGAAGATGTACGCTTCGGACGTTGCGATGAGCGCGGCTACCAGCGCCATGCAGGTCCATGGAGCCTACGGTTGCTCGGACGAGTACCCGGTCAGCCGCTACTTCCGCGATGCGAAGTTCCTACAGGTCGTCGAGGGCTCGAATGACGTTCATCGAGCGCTCGTCGCTGAGATCGAGCTTGGCTACCGGCCGAATCGCTGACGACGCGGGCGACGGCGAGGCCGCGCCCGCCGGTTCTGCGAGGGGTTGTGAAACCAACGACTAGGGAGTGCGAGGGACACATGAGCATTGGATCGGGATTGCTCCTCGGTGTCGACGTAGGTGGGACGTTTACCGACGCCGTGCTTGTCGATCGGGCGACCGGGGAGATGAGGCAGGCGAAGGTCCTGACGACTCCGGACGACCAGTCAGTCGGAACGTTGGCGACGATTCCGGAGCTCGGAGTGGTTGCCAGTGATCTCGGGTTCTTCTACCACGGTACGACGGCGGGGATCAACGCCTTCCTCCAGCGTAAGGGCGCGAAGGTCGGCCTGATCTGCACCGAGGGCACGCGGGACATGCTCGACATGGGCCGTATCCGCCGGGACTACTCCGACGGGTTGTACGACCCCACGTGGGTGCGTCCGCAGCAGGTCCGTCCGGTCGTGCACCGCCGCTACATCCGGGAGATTCCCGCCCGGCTTCTGTACGACGGCTCGACCTACGTCGAGCTCGATGAGGACCGTGTGCGCGGCGAGCTCGAGTTCCTGCGAGATGAGGGGATCGAATCGGTCGCTGTCTGTCTGCTCAACTCGTACGTCAACCTCGAGCACGAGGAGCGGATCGTCGAGCTCGTGCGCGAGGTGATGCCGAACGCGTATGTTCAGTCGTCGGCGGTGAGGCCGGTCGTCGGCGAGTACCCGCGGACGATGGCCGTCGTGATCGACGCCTACACGGGCCCCACCGTGGTCCGCTACCTCGGCCGGCTCCAGAATCGTCTGCGGGAGCAGGGCTTCGCGGGGCCGGCGGTGATCATGCAGATGAACGGCGGCGTCCGCACGATCGAGCGGACGATGGAGCGCTTCCCTGCGTACACGCTGGAGTCGGGCCCCGTCGCCGGGATGCTCGGCGCCGAATACTACGGCGCCGCGTTCTCCGGGAATAAGAATCTCGTCTGCGTCGACATCGGCGGCACCAGCACCGACATCGGGCTCGTGATCGACGGGCGGGCGCTGATCCAGGAGGAGTGGGAGGCCGAGTTCGCGATGCCGCTCGGCGCGCCGGCCATCGACGTACGGAGCATCGGCGCTGGCGGCGGCAGCCTCATCCAGGTCGACGAGATGGGGACGTTACGGGTGGGCCCCGAGAGCGCTGGCGCAGATCCTGGCCCGGCGTGCTATGGCCGCGGCGGGACCAGCCCGACCATCACCGACGCTCACGTCGTCCTCGGCGTGCTGAGGCCGGAGTCGTTCCTCGGCGGCAGGATGCCCCTCGATGCCGTTGCGGCGGAGGCTGCGATCGGCTCGCTCGCGCGCAAGCTCGAGATGGATCCGCTCGCGCTCGCTGAGGGTGCGATGCGGCTGATGAACGCGAACATCGAGGCCGAGATCAGCAAGATGGTGTTCGAGTCCGCAGTCGACCTGCGCTCGTTCGCGCTCTTCTCGTACGGCGGCGCGGGCTCGATGCACGCGGCCGATGTGGCTCACAGCGCGGGCATCCCCGAGATCGTCGTCCCGAACATCGCCGGCGGCTTCAGCGCTCTCGGGCTCGCAACCGCCCCCGCAAAGGTCGAGGAGGCCCTCTCGGAGATCGAGGTGATCGACCGCTTCGGCGTCGACCGGCTGAACGAGCTGTTCGGCCGCCTCGAGGCCAGGGTCATCGAGGATCTCGCCGCGCAGGGCGTGGCGCGCGAGGACATCCAGCTCGAGCGAATCCTTTACGGGATGTACACGGGCCAGAGCTTCGACAACAAGCTCGCGCTGAACACCTGGCCGATCAACCAGGCGGAGATCTCCGCCTGGAAGGCGCGCTTCCACGCGATGTACGACCGCCTCTACGGCTACTCGGCGCCGGAGATCGAGATCACGATCACGACGCTTAGCGTCACCGGGCTCGGCCCGCGCCCCGAGATCAAGGTGCCCGAGCTCGAGCAGGGTGGTGCGACGCCGAAGGACGAAGCGCTGTCCGGGCGCCACCGCGTCTACGCCCAGGGCGCCCATCACGACGACGTGCCGTTCTACACTCGCAAGCTCCTGCTCGCTGGCAACCGGATCGTGGGCCCTGCGGTGATCGACGACGAGATGTCGACGATCGTCGTACCGCCCGACTCGGTCGCGCAAGTCGACGGCAGGGGCAACATCCGAATCACCTTCGAGTAGACGATCCCGCACAGTGGAAACCAGCGCAAGGACTTAGGAGGAGAACATGGCCGGTACCGAGTTCATGACCGCGAAGGAGGTCGAAGGGCAGTACGGCGTCGACCTCGTGACGGCGGAGACGCTACGCGCGGGCTTGATCGAGGTCACACGCCACATGTACCGGGCGCTGAAGCGGAGCGCGTTCTCGAACGCCGTGCGGGAGCTCCAGGACTTCGGTGTCTGCGTGCATCTTGTGGAAGGGGACGACGGAACCGAGCTCGTCTCGATCACAGAGGGGTGCACCCACTTCGCGTTCACGCAGCCCCACATGTCGAACTTCGTCATCGACGAGTGGGGCATCGACAACCTCGGACCGGGCGACACCCTCATCTGCAACGATCCTTGGCGCGGCTCGATCCACATGCCGGACGTGAACCTTTTCCGGCCGGTCTTCTGGAAGGGCGAGCCGCTCTTCGTGCTCAGCGATGCGTCGCACCTGATCGACATAGGTGGTCCGGTCGCCGGCGGGTTCAACAACGCGGCGACCGAGTTCTACGCAGAAGGGCTCCGCATCCCGCCGATGCTGATCACGTCGGGTGACAAGCCCGTGCGCTCGACGATGGCGCTCATCCTCGAGAACACGCGCACGCCGATGCATAACCTCGGCGACCTTCGCGCACTTTTCGGGACGATGAAGGTGGGCGAGGAGCGCCTGCTCGCGCTGCTCGAGCGGTACGGCAAGGAGAAGGTGATCGCAGGCTCGCGTTACACCCTCGATCTCGCGGAGCGGCGCATGCGGGCGGCAATTGAAGCGATCCCGGACGGAGTCTACGAGGCGGAGGAGTGGATCGACGACGATGGACTCGGGGACGAGCCGCTCCGGCTGCACGCGTCCGCACGCGTCGCCGGCGGGGCGGTCGAGATCGACTTCTCCGGTACCGATCGCCAGCCGCTCGGCTCGCTGACGACGTGCTGGGAGGAGACGAACCGCGTGCTTGTCGGGCCGAAGATGATCCTCGACCCGAACCACCCGATGAACTCCGGCATGTTCCGGGCCTTCCATGTGCTCGCACCGGCGGGCTGCGCGATGATGGGCCTGCCGCCGACGAGCAACAGCCAGCACACGGAGATGGGCACGAAGATCTGCGCGCTCTCGGTGAAGCTCTTCGGCTCGATGGTCGACAAGTCTCGCGCGGTCGCAGCCGACGGTGGCACGACGCACGCCTACATCGTCGGCGGGATCGACAACCGACCCGGACGGGAGGGGACGCCGTTCGGCCTCGTCGTCGCGGAGGGTATCGGCTGGGGCGGCACGGCCGTCCAGGACGGCATCAGCTTCTGCGGGCCGCCGATCTACGGCATCTCGAGCAGCGTCGTGGAGTTAATGGAGCGCGACGGGCCGATCGCTATCCGCGGGATAGACCTCGTGATGGACGGCGCCGGCGCCGGTCAGTTTCGCTCGGGCTACTCCAACACCGTGCTCATTGAGTGCACGAACGGAGTCGTCTACCTCAGCATGGTGCTCGACTCCGGCCGGTTCGTCCGTGAGGGGAGCGGCGGCGGCGGCTCGGGCATGACGTCTTACATGTTCAAGGTCAAGAAGAACCCGGACAACTCGATCCCGATTGTCAACGGCATCATCCCGCTCGATCACCTCGAGCCGCTCGTCGGTAAGTTCAACGAGCGCGGCGAGCCCGATCCGGAGAACGGTGAGTGGGGGCGCGGGGCGCAGTTCCGGACGACGAAGCTCACCGGCTATCCGCTGCACGAGGGAGAGGTGCTGCTGATCATCGCAGCCACCGGCGGTGGCTACGGCAACCCGCTCGAGCGCGATCCGCGGCTCGTCCGCTCGGACGTCTGGAACGAGCGGATGTCCGTCAGCGCCGCCGAGCGGATCTACGGCGTCGTGCTCGGCCACAAGACGCTGGAGATCGACGAGAACGCGACCGCCGAGACGCGGGAGCGGATGAACGTCCAGCAGCAGCGCCACGAGTGGAAGATCCCGGTCTCGGTGCTCGACCCGTGGCCGAAGACCTGGCAGGAGCTCGTTCAGGGCGACGCTGCGGGCTCGTCGCCGGTCGCAACCGCAGGGGCAGCATGATCGCGATTCGGCATCGACCCGCCCAAGGCTTCCAAGGAGGTGTTCTGAGATGAGATCGTGGGTTCAGCGGTACTACTTCCCGCGGCCGACCGAGTTGCGGCTCACGGTCGAGCGCACGAAGGTCGAGGGCGCTAAGTGCCCCGCCTGCGGCAGCGACGATGTCCGCCGCTACCCGATCGCCAACGAGCACGGGGCTCGCATGGCGACCAAGTGCCAGGCGTGTCTGCACGTGCTCAAGATCGAGCGGCCCGGTCCCGACGACATCTGGCCGCCCTTCCGGTCGGTGACGTACGACTGGGAGCCGTCGCTCGCCGAGCGGGCTTCGCGTGAGCTGCTCCTCAGATCGCAGAAGGAGCAGAAGGAGTAGCCGTGGACGTTCCCAAGACCTGTCTCGGCGCAGTCCTCACCGCGTTCGGGGAGCCGCTCAAGATCATGGAGCTGAAGATTCCGAGCGAGCTCGAGCGCGGGTCGCTGCTCGTCAAGGTCGAGGCGGCGACGATCTGCGGCTCCGATGTGCACCTCTGGGAGGGGGCTCTCTCGGGCACGCTCCCCGTTCCGCTGCCCGTTATCCCCGGCCACGAGTTCGTCGGTCGGATCGTCCGCTTTGGAGAGGGCGTCGAGCGCGACTCGATCGGTACGCCGCTCGCTCTTGGCGACCGCATCGTCTGGACGCACGAGTCGTGTGACGAGTGCCGCGCGTGTCGGGTCGAGCGGGAGCCGTCGCTGTGCTCGAACCGCAGGCACTACATGTTCCTTCGCTGCACCGAGTACCCGTATCTCACCGGCGGCTTCGCCGAGTACTGCTACGTCTTGCCGAAGTCCGGTCGCCTGCGCGTGCCGGACGAGGTGAAGTCGGAGTGGGCTTCAGCGGCGAGCTGCGCCCTTCGCTCAGTCATGCAGGGCTTCGAGCGCCTCGGCGCGATCTCTGCCTGGGAGAGCGTCGTGATCCAGGGCTCCGGTCCGCTCGGGCTGTTCGCGACGGCCGTGGCGAAGAACGCGGGCGCCGGGCAGATCATCGTCGTCGGCGGCCCAGAGCAGCGGCTGGACGTCGCCAAGAGCTGGGGCGCCGACGCGGTCGTCTCGGTCGAGCAGTACGACGCAGAGTCCCGCGCCACGCGCATCAGCGAGCTGACGGATGGTCGCGGTGCCGACATCGTGATGGAGCTCTCGGGCGCGCCGGGCGCGTTCGTCGAGGGGATCCAGTTCGCCCGCCGCGGTGGGCGCTACGTCGTGATCGGTCAGGTTGGGCCGAACATGGACACACTCCTCCCCGCAGATGTCACGAAGAAGCAGCTCACGATTCTCGGCTCTTGGTCGGGGCACACGGCGCAATACTGGCAGGCGCTCGAGTTCATCCGCAGGACGCGGGACCGGTTCAACTTCGATCTGCTGATCTCGTCGCGGTTCCGCCTAGACGAGATCAACACGGCGATCGAGCGGATGCGCCAGTTCAGCGAGATCAAGCCCGTCGTCTTCCCCGGAGCCGCCTAGTTGTCCTGCCTACAGAGGTTGTGAACGCGGCTGGTTGGGGGTAGGCCGCCGAGTGAGCTGTGGGGTCTGCGTTGGTTGTAGTGGTCGAGCCAGTGTGGCAGCGCGGCGAGTGCGAGTAGTCGGCTGGTGATGCGGGCGAAGAGGGTGGAGCCGCATCCCCCAGAACCAGCGCGAATGGCTGCGGGAATAGCCGTACCCTGCCACCTCCGCGAGCTGGGAGCGGCGCGCTGTCTCGAGCGAACGGCCGCACTCGACCGGGCTCGAGTCGAGCAGCAGCAGATCGTCGCTGCCGCCGGGACTCTGGCTGGCGAACACGCCGACGAGCCACTCGATCGTCTCTGCGAGCCGCGCGCGCCGCTTGTGCAGTGCGTCCTGGGAAGGCAGATACGGAAACAGGTGACCGAGCTGACGGCGCGCGGCACGCAGGAAGCGCCGGTCGCTCGGGATCCCCATCAAGACCTGTGCAACCAAGAGCGTGACGATCTCCGCGTCGCTCAAACGCCGCCGGGCATTACCGGGCCGCTGCGGCAGCAGGTCGTCAGCCGTGCAGTAGACACTGATACAGAGCAGGTCGAGGTCGGCGTGCATCGTGGCCTCCAGGTCGTCGACGCTTCAGCAGCGCCGACTTCGACCTGTCTCTCTCGGTCCCTAGCCACGACCAAAGCCATGGCATCAATCATCTAGCAGAACGCAGGTCGACCCCCGTCATCGCTCTAGCGTGCTCCAATCGCTCGAGTTCCTCGCCGGCGAGGAGTCGTGCCCATGCTCCGAGAGTCCTAGCCCACCGGCTCCAAGGAGCCTCCGCTGACATCCTCCTCGCTCACGCGGACGCTCGCCGGCCGTGTCACGCCTGCCGCGTCGAGAGCGTCGAGCTCCGTCTCGCTCAGGCCGAGCAAGCCGCCCAGGATCTCGCGCGTGTGCTCGCCGAACAGCGGCGGTGGGAGGATCTCGCGGCGCGGCTCCTGGGTCTTGATCGGGTTGCCGAGGAGACCGATCGTGCCCGCCGTCGGGTGCTCGACCTCGAGCACCATCCCCCGGTGGCGCACCTGAGGGTCGGCGAGCGCCTGGGAGATGTCGTTGACTGCCGCCGAAGGGACTCCCGCGACGCGCAGGATCTCGAGCCACTCTGCAGTCGACTTGGTGGAGAAGACTCCCTGGACCCGGTCCACGACCTCGGCGCGGTGCCGCACCCGCCCCGGGTTCGTCTTCAGCCGCTCGTCGGCCGCCAGGTCGTCGAGACCGAGCGTGTTGCAGAGGATCTGGAAGAAGCGATCGCCGAACACCGCGATGACGAGGTACGAATCGCTCGTCCTGAAGAGGCCGTAGGGGACGATTGTCGGGTGGCCGGAGCCGACCCGACCGGCGATCTCCCCCGTCGCGAAGAAGATCGTCGCCCAGTACATGAGCAGCGAGATCTGCGTGTCGAGCAGGGCGACGTCGATTCGCTGCCCCTTGCCCGTGCGGTCCCGTTCGACGAGAGCCGCGAGCGTCCCCATCGCGCCGCCCATGCCGCCGATCAGGTCGCCGATCGGGACGCCGCAGCGGACGGGGTTGCCTTCGGGCTCGCCCATCAGGGACATCACGCCGCTCATCGCCTGGATCGAGAGGTCGTAGCCGGGTTGATCGCGGTAGGGCCCGTCCTGGCCGAAAGCGGACACCGACGTGCAGATGATGCGCGGGTTGATCTGCGCGAGCGTGTCGTGGTCGATCTTCAGTCGCTCCAGCACGCCGGGGCGGAAGTTGTCGAACACGATGTCCGAGCGGCGCACGAGGTCGTAGAAGAGCGCCTTCCCCTGCTCGGTCTTCAGGTCGAGGACGACGCTGCGCTTGTTCTTGTTGACCGCCCAGAAGTGCACGCTCTCGCCGGCGACGAACGTCGTTCCGGCGCCGCGGCCGAGGTCGCCGCCGGTGGGCTGCTCGATCTTGATCACATCCGCGCCGAGGTCGGCGAGGTACTGCGTGCCGTACGGGCCGGCGATGAAGTGGGTGAGGTCAAGGATGCGAATGCCGGCCAGCGGGCCGCCGCTCGAGCTATCTACCGCGCCGATGTGGCACCTCCGTCTCCTTGCCGCTCGTCGCTCCGAGGGCGTGCTCTCGGAGCCACTCCGCGATGTCCGTGAAGGAGGACGAGGTGGGGAAGATCGCATCCACGCCGGCGGTGGCGAGCCGCGCGTGGTCGCGTTCGGGGATGTTGCCGCCGAGGATGACCAGCGTGTCGGCGGCACCCGCCTCGCGCAGCAACTCGCAGATGCGCTCCATCACCTCGTTGTGCGCGCCCGAGAGGAGCGAGATGCCGATCGCGTCGACGTCCTCCTGCAGGGCGGCGCTCACGATCATCTCGGGCGTCTGCCGCAGGCCGACGTAGACCACTTCGAAACCCGCGTTGCGCAGCGCGAGCGCGACCGTCTTCGCGCCTCGATCGTGGCCGTCGAGCCCGACCTTCCCGACCAGAACCCTGATCAGCCTCGTCATAGCGGGGAGGGGGCGCGATAGCTGCCTAAGACACCGGTCATCGCTTCGGTGAGCTCGCCGATCGTCGCGCCGGCGCGCACGGCTCCGATCAGCGGCTCCATCACGTTCGCGGAGCTCGTGAGCGCGTGCTCGACCTCGCGCATCGCCTCGCGGAGCGCCGCGGGGTTACGCGCTTCCCGAGCCTGCGCGAGACGCTCTCGCTGCTCGTCGGCGACGCTGGCGCGGACCACGTGCATTTCGCTCTCGAGGGCCGAGCGGTCCTCCTCGACGATGAACCGGTTGACGCCGACGACCACTCGCCGCCCTTCCTGGATATCGCGCTCCTGTTCGTACGCCCGCTGGGCCATCTCCCGCTGGATCCAGCCGTCCTCGATCGACGCGATCAACCCGCCTTGCTCCCCGACCCGCTCCATCGAGGCCACGATCTCCCGCTCGACCTCGTCCGTGAGCGACTCGACGAAGTACGAGCCGGCGAGCGGATCGACGACGTCGGGGACGCCCGTTTCGTACGCGAGGATGCGCTGGATGTTGAGCGATAGGCGCACCGCGTCTTCCGTCGGGATCGTGTATGCCTCGTCCCAGCAGGGCAGCACGAGCGACTGGCAGCCGCCGAGGACGTTCGCCAGGCCCTGGAGGGTGATGCGTGCGAGGTTGTTGAGCGGCTGCTCGGCGGTGAGGTTCAGCGGATTCCCGCTTCCGGCCAGCCGGTACAGCATGGCCCGCGGCTCGTCCGCTCCGAACCGTTCCTTCATCAGCTTCGCCCAGAGCCGCCGCGAGGCGCGGTGCCTGCAGACGGTCTCGAAGAAGTCGTTGTCGGCGCCGGCGAGGAAGGAGATCCGCGCGCCGACCTGGTTCACGTCGACCCCGCGGGCGACCACGGCAGCGATGACGAGCTCCGCCGCGAGGAACATGTAGGCCAGCGCATCCGGGTAGCGGGCGCCCGCGCTGCGGATGTGCGGGGCCGAGATGCTGATCGGATTGAAGCGTGGCAGCTCCCGGACGCAGAACTCGATCACGTCCGCGGTCAACCGCAACGACGGCGTGGGCGCGAAGACGTAGAGCCCCCGCGCCAGGTACTCCTTGAAGACGTCGTTCTGGACCGTCCCTCGCAGCTTCGTCCGGTCGACGCCCTGCTCGTCGGCGAGCGCGATGTACATCGCCAGGATGATCGGTGCCGTCGCATTGATCGTCATCGAGGTCGCCGTGCCGTCGAGCGGAATGCCCTCGTAGAGTCGACGCATGTCGTCCAGCGTGTCGATCGCCACGCCGAGCCGCCCGACCTCGCCGAGCGTCTCCGGGTGATCGGAGTCGAGCCCAAGCTGGGTGGGGAGATCGAAGGCGAGCGAAAGACCGGTCTGCCCGTTCTCGTAGAGGAAGCGGAACCGGTCGTTCGTCGCCTTCGCATCTCCGTAGCCGGCGTACTGGCGGATGGTCCACAGCTGTCGTCCGTACATCTCGGGGTGAATGCCCCGCGTGAAGGGGTAGCTTCCCGCGCTCCCGAGCTTCGTCTCCGGATCCCACCCGGCGAGATCCTCGGCCGTGTACTCGGCCTTCAGTTTGATTCCGGACGTGGTCTCGCGCACCGCAGCCGCGTGCGTTGTCTGGCGTGCTTGTTCGTCGCTCATCTGCGTCAGCTGCCCCTTCGAGCCGGAATTGCCGTGGTCATGATCGTCATCGGACTCGTCGAGTCATGTCGTCGTCGAGACGGTAGCTCCTCTACCCGCGGACGCAGAGCTTCGTCAGCTCCCGGGTATCCGTGAGATCCTCGAGGTTGTCGATCGTCTTGAGGATCTGCTCGACACGCGCGTCGTCGAAGACCCGGCTCGCCAGGGTGCGGAACCGCTCTTCGAGCTCCTCGCGCGTGAGGTTCCACTCGGGGTCGCCCTTGGGTGTCCGCACCATGTGCTCGAACCGGCGCCCGTCCTTCATGTGGACGACTACCCTGGCCGGGTAGAGCTTCGGGTAGAGCTTCTGCAGCTCAGGGTCGACGCCGATCGTGACCTTCGCTGCGAGCCCGAGCACCTCCGGATTGCGGATCATGTCGTCCGAGAATTCGTCGAGCAGCGCGCGTCCGGTCAGCAGCGAGACGGCCACCGCGTAGTACGTCGAGAACTGGGAGTCCACCGTGTTGCGGGGCTTGACCTTCACCTCGTACGGCTCCGCCGTGAACGGCAGTGCCTCCGCGAAGGTCAGCACCTCGACGCGCTCGATCTCATCCGGGTTGACCGAGCCGCCCATCTGCCGGCGGATGTCGAACGCGCAGTCGATCGGGCCGTGGCTATAGCGGTTGCACGCGTACGGCTTCCACGACGTCAACGTGATCTCGAACCGCTTGCCCCACTCGTCGAGGATCTGGTTGAGGTCGAAGGTGCCCGCGCCGGCGTACGCGTTGTACCAACCGTGGCGACCCTCGAAGACCTCCGTCGGGCCCGTGAAGCCCATCTGCGCGAGCGTCGACGAGGTCACGCCGTTGTGAGCCGCCCAGCCGGGGTTGAAGCGCTTCGTCCAGACGCCTTCGTCGGTTCCCTGAATCAGCCCGGACGACTGGCTGCCACAGATGCCGAACGCGTTCATGATCTGCGCCGCCGAGAGGCCGAGCATCTTCGCTGCGCCCGCCGTCGCGCCGAACGCGCCGTTCGTGCCGGTCGGGTGGAATCCCTTGCCGTGGAGGACGCCGGCCCTTACCGCCATGGCCGTCCGGTTGACGACGTCGTAGGCGATCGTGGTGCCGAGCAGGAGCTGTTTGCCGTTGGCGCCGACGCGCTCGCCTGCCGCGATCACGGCCGGGAGCACGGGGACGCCGGGATGGCCGACCATCGTGTTGTGGTCGTCGTCGAGTTCGAGGCAGTGACCGGCAACGCCGTTGGCGAAGGCGGCCATGTGCGCCGAGACGCGAGTACCGACCGTGAACACCGTCGCTTCCTCGGGCCCACCGTACTTCTTGGCGTACTCGGCGGCGATCTTGGCCGGCTGTTCTCGATCCCAGGCAGGGACGGTGACCGCGATGAAGTCCAGAAGGCGAGCCTTCGCCTCCTGGACGACTTCGGCGGGCAGGTCCTCGAACGTCATGCCGTGGATCGCCTCGGAGAGCTGCTGCGAGATGGTTGCCATCGTTGCTCGTCGTCCTTTCGCGTTGCGGTCGATTACTCGACGGGCTCGCCGTAGCTGCCGTCCGTTTTCCACCTGACGTGTTCCGCGATCCCTCGCTCGAGCGACCAGATCGTGCGGAAGCCGACATCGCCGGCGATCCGCTCGACGGAGAGTGAGGCTCGCGGGGAACTTCCCTCCGGTAGGCCGGGGCCGACCTCGATCTCTGCCGACGGGACGGCCGCTCGTACGCCGTCGGCTACCTCGCTGAGCCGGTGCTGCTGACCCGAGCCGAGGTTGTAGACAGGGTGGGAGAGCCGGTCTGCGTCGAGCAGGGCGAGCAGTCCGCGTACGACGTCCTTCACGTACGTGAACTCGTACAGGTAGTCCCCACCGCGGTCCCGCATGTACGGCCGGCCCTCGACGGCGGCATCGATCATCTGCGACAGCGCGTGCGGGTAGTTCTGGTGTGGGCCGAAGGCGCCCGTGATCCGAGCGGCCGTGACGTCAAGCCCGAAGTGCTCCCGGTAGAGGGCGAGGACGAGGTCCGCTGCAGCCTTGCCGGCGCCGTAGAAGGCGACGGGCCGCGGGGCGAAGGTCTCATCGATCGGCCCTTCCTCCGGGGTGTACTTCCCGTACACCGAGCGCGTGCTGACGGTGACGATGCGGCGGAGCGCCGGGATATGGCGCGCGATGTCGCACAGCTGCCAGACCGCCTCGGCGTTCACTCTCAGGAACAGGCGCGGTCGCTGGATCGACTCCGGCTCGGCGAGGAGCGCGGCCACGTGCACGACGTCGGTCACGCCGTGGCCGAGCATCGCCTCGACGAGCTGGGCCGGGTCGGTCACGTCGGAGCGCAGGTGGGTGAGCGTGCCGTCGGTCGCGCCCGCCGCCACGAACTCCGGCACGGACGGGGCCATGTCGTAGACGACGACGTCGCGGCCGCGGAGCAGCAGCGTTCGCGAGAGGTGGGCGCCGACGAAGCCGGCACCGCCGGTGACGAGCACGGCGCCCATCAGACGTTCACCTGCACGATGGCCTTGACGTGGCGGCGCTCGACGAGCGCGTCCAGAGCCGAGCGGGCGTCCTCCAGGCCGTACAGTCCGTCGACGAGGTCGACGAGGTCGGGACGGCGAAGGGCGATCGCCGTCGCGGTGTCCCAGTCCTTCAGCAGGCGGCGCCAGCTCCCGTGCACGGTCAGCTCCTTCTCGAGAAGCGCTCTGACGTCGACCGTGCCTGCCGGGCCGACACCGACGATCGAGACGTGGCCGCCGAAGCGGGTCAGGCGTGCCGCCAGCATCAGGCTCCCGGCGGAGCCGACTGCGTCCACGACCGCGTCGAAGCCGCCGAGCGGCTCCACCTCCGAGGCGCGTTGAGGCGCCTCGTCGACCGTCGCCGTTCGGAACCCGAGCTTCTCGGCAGCGCGCAGCCGGTGCTCGTCCTCGGGGAGACCGACGACGAGGACCGGGTTGCAGCCCGCGTCGTGCAGCGCAGTCGCTGCGAGCAGACCGATCGGACCGGGCCCGATCACCGCGCCGGTTGTCCCGACCAGGTTCGGCAGGTGCCCGACGGCGCGCACCGCGCATGCGAACGGCTCGAGCATGCAGGCGAGCCGGTAGTCGAGCGCGGCGGGGACGACTCGGATCGAGCGCTCGGGCACGGCGACGTACTCTGCGAACCCCCCATCCCGCTGCGTACCGATTCGGCGCTGGTCAGCGCACGCGTGGGCCAGCCCGCGCAGGCACCAGCGGCACCGCCCGCAGCCGCCGTCCGTGTCGGCGGTGACCCGGGTGCCGACGGCGGTCGTCGCGTCCGCACCGGCCGCGACGACGACGCCAACGAACTCGTGGCCGAGCACTCGCGGCAGGGCCATCAGCGGCCTGATCTCCGGCGCCCATTCGTAGCAGTGGACGTCGGTCCCGCAGATCCCGCACGCCTGTACCGCGACGAGGACATCGTCTGCCGCGTACTTCGGCGTGTCGACATCGACCAGCTCGATTCCGGGCTCGGGCCTTGCTTTGAGAAGCGCTCTCAGTGTGTCCTCTTTGCTCTCGCGGTGGAGTTCATTCCGGCGGGACCGCGAACATCATGCATGATTATCAGGAATCCATGCCCTCGCCGGGTGCGAACCGAAGCGGCTCGGTCACCGCGCGGGTCGGCCCGCCGTCGAGCAGTGCGTGGACGGCCGCGTCGACCTGCGCGGCGCGCTCGACCCCGATCACCCGAGCGGCGATGCTGTGAAACTTGAGCCGGACGGCCTCCTCGCTCATCGGGGCGTCGGGCGAGCCCGTCGCGTAGGCCTTCCGCTCGATCCAACCCCCGCTCCTGCGCCGGACGCGCACGCGTGCGAGGAAGCTCTTGGGGAACGCAGTGTCGGCCTCCTGGTCGAGTTCGAGCCGCACGCGCTCGGCGACCTGGCGGACATGCTCGTTCGCGAATCCGTCTTGCTGCGCCGCGAGGTAGGCGCCGAAGTCGTTCCCGCCTCCGGCCAGCGCCATCCCGAGCGAGAACTCCATGCTGAACTGCGCCGCCGTCATGTCGTGCGGCCGAGGCCCGAGCTTGCCGACGTGGACGAGCGAGAGGTGATCGGCGCCCACCACGATCTCCTCGACGTCGTCGGCGGTCAGGCCTTCCTCGTCGATGAGCGCACGGAGTGCGTCGATCGGCGCGTGGATCAGGCCGCAGCAGAAGTACGGTTTGATCGCGGCGTCGAGCAGGTCCCAGCGCTGCCCCAGCCCGTCGACGATGGCCTCGGGCCGAGTGGTGTCCGCGAAGGCCTGCAGGAAGCCGCGCTTGCCCTCGAGTATCGTCCGGGGGCCCTCGAAGCCGCGCATCGCGAGCGAGACCCCGCGGATGCCGCCCATCGCCCCGATTCCTGCATGGAGCCGCTTCACCTCGCTGCCGGTCTGCGAGTACTCGGTCGTGCCCGAGGCATGGCTGCCGGCGATGCCGAGTGCCGAGCCAAGCGTGTCGCGATCGAGGCCTCGGAGCTTGCCGACGGCCGCCGCCGCCCCGAACACACCCTCCGCGCAAGTCTCGTGGAAGCCGCGGTCGTAGATCATCGAAGGCTGAACGGCGAGGCCGATCCGGACGATCACTTCGAACCCGAGCGCGAGCGCGAGCACGGCATCCGTCCCGGAGGTGCCGAGCTCCTCCGCTACGGCGAGGACGGCCGGTACCGCGACGCAGCCCGGGTGGGAGAGAGCCGCGGCGTGGTAGTCGTCAATCTCGAACCCGTGCCCCGCTGTTGCGTTTGCGAGCGCAGCCCACTCTGGGCGCAGGCTGCGCTCGGCCGAGACGACGGTCGAAGGCCCGTCCGGAGACTCCGCGAGCGCGTACTCTCGCACCACCGCGTTCCAGGGCTGCGTGCTGCCGGCGAGCTCTGCGCCCAGCTGATCGAGCGTGTGCAGGACGACCTTACGGCGCACTGCCGCGGGCACGTCCTCGGGTCGAAGACTCGCTGCGAACTCTGCGAGTTCAAGCGTCAGTCCCATTCGGCACTCCGTTCGCTCGAGCTGTCCACGTCCCGGGGTCGAAACCGCGGCGGCCGCCCTTCGCGGCGTGCGTTGACCGCCTCGCCGACATCACCGCCGGCCATGATCTGACGCCGCAGGGCGTCGAGCCGCTTGCGCTCCTGCTCGCCGACCGTCCAGCAGGAGAGCGAGCGCATTGCCTGCAACGTGTACGTGAGGGCCGCCGGGGCCGACGAGGCGATGGCCTGCACCCACGTCTCGGCCGTCGTCTCGAGCTGGGCGGGCGCGACGATGACGTCGGCTAGTCCCGGCACCTGCTCAATCTCGATCTGCTCGCCGGTCAGCAGGAGCCGCTTCGCAGCCGGGGACGCGCCGAGGACGGCCGCGAGGCCCTCGAGCCGGTACGCGACGCCGAGGCGCACGGCGGGGAGGCCGATGCGGGCGCCCACGCGGGCGAGCAAGAGATCGCACGCGCAGGCGAGCTCGAAGCCGGCGCCGATCGCATGCCCATTGAGCAGTGCGATCACCGGTACGGGGCACGAGCGCACCGCCTCCATGAGCGAGGCGAGGCCGGTCTGATCGTCCGTGGGTGCGGACCGTCCCACCCGTCCCAGGTCGAAGCCGCCGCAGAACACCCTGTCACCGGCACCCGTCAGCAGCACGGCACGCACTGTTGGGTCGGCCGCGGCTCTCGCCAACCCTTCCCGCAGGCCAACCGCGAGCTCCGGCGTGAGCGCGTTCGCCTGCTTGGCCCGATCGATCACCAGGCGGAGCGCCGCCTCCGTCTGCTCGACCCGGATCTGTCCGCTCATCGTGCGAGCGCGCGTGCCGTTTCGGCGACGTCCGGCGCTTCCGCGAGCCGCCAGAGGATCTCGAGCGCTCGCTGAGCGCCTGCCGAGCCGAGAATCGGTGCCGCGAGCGCCGAGAACTTCCGCCCGAGCTCCTCGTCGGTCATCGGGTTCCCGGGACGGCCGCGCGGGACGTCGACGCGCCGGCGGAACGTTCGGCTGTCGGTCGTCACGATCGTCACGTCTGCCGGCATCGCCTCCTCGTACGCCATTGACTCATCGATCTCGAGCGTGACGCGGTCGCGCAGCGCGACGACCCGCTCCGACGTGAACCGATCGCCCTCGAACACGTCGGGGAGGAGGGGGTAGTGGTAGGCGGCGAGCGCAGCGAGATGGCGCAGACTGAACTTCGCCTCGAGCCCCGTGGTGGGCGCGTCGAGGCCCGCCGCTCGGATCGCAAGCTGGTGGACGCGGGCGTGGATCGACTGGATTGACGCGGGATCGAGCTGCTGCTCGCGGATGATTGCGGCGACAGCGTCGATCAGGCAGTGCGTTCCGCCACACGCCGCGTGGCCCTTGAAAGCGGTGGCGAGAATGGCGGGAGGATCGGTGCGAAAGGGTTGCTCGGGCGAGCGGGACGCGTCCGCGGCGACCGCGAAGTACCCCGCCTGCGCCTCGAGCACGTCGGACGGGACATCCGCGCCGGCGCGCGCGAGCCCGGCGGCCAGCATCCCTGCGCCTGCCGCGCGCCCTGCATGAAAGCCCTTGCCATGGCTCCCGAACATCGCCTGGACGCCGCCCGCCTGGGTGGCCCCAAGCGAGAGCGCGCGGGCGGTCTGCTCCTCACCGAGGCCTGCCACGCGCGCCGCGGCGGCTGCGGCGGCAATGCAGCCGAGGGTTGCCGTGGCATGCCAGCCACGCTCGTAGTGGGACGGGTTGACGGCGCGGCCCAGGTCGGATGCGACCTGGTAGCCGGCGACGACGCCGGCGAGTAGCGCCCTCCCATCCGTGTGCTCGTGCTCGGCGAGGGCGAGCGCGGCGGGAATGACGACGACGGCAGGGTGGCCGATCATCGCGACGTTGACGTCGTCGAAGTCCAGCACGTGTGAGGCGGCCCCGTTGGCGAGTGCTGCGCCGTACGGAGAGGAGCGGCGAGACTGGCCGACGATCGTGCAGGAGGCGCCCTCCCCGACGAGTTCGAGCGCGTCGCGCACCGCGTTCGCGAGGGGGTGCCCCGTTCCGCCGAGTGCGCAGCCCGCCCAGTCGACGACGCAGCGAATCGCCGCGTGGGTTGCGGCCTCGTCTGGCTCGGCTGCTGCGACGGAGGCCGCAAGCCGCCGGCTGAGCCCGGTCATCACAACTCGATCTCACCCCTCGGCAGTGCCTCGATGACCGCACGGACGTCGCGGAAGACCGCCCACCTGCTGCCTGCGCCGACGTGGGGCGTCAGCACGAGGTTGGGGACGGCGGTGAGCTCCTCCGCCCGCGGCGGCGGCTCCTCCGGGTAGACATCGAGAGCCGCCCCGGCGATCGTCCCCGTGTTGAGCGCGCCGATGAGCGCGTCGAGGTCGACGAGGAGACCCCGCGACGTGTTGACCAGCAGTCCGCTGGGCCCGAGTCGCTCGAGGAAGGCGCCGTCGACGAGGTTCGTCAGTTCCGGTGCGTACGGCAGGTGGAGCGTCACTGCGTCCGCCCACGAGGCCGCCTTGTCCAGGGCGATCCAGCTGACGCCGAGCTTCTCGTCGAGGAGCGGGATCGGAGCAACGTCCCAGTACCGGACATCCATCTCGAACCCGAGCGCGCGCCTCATCACGGCCCGGCCGATCTCCCCGGCGCCGAGCACGGCGAGACGCTGGCTGCGGAGCGCCCGGATGCCCTCGACGCCGAGCCAGTTGAAGACCGTCGGCGGATGGCCTCCCTCTTCCGTCGATGGAGCGTGAATCTCGACGGTCGGCATGCCCGGCAGCAGCCGCGCCGGGCCTGCGAACCTTCGCGCCAGCACGAGCAGGAGCATCAGCGCGTGGTCGGCGACCTGGGAGGTCGTCTCCCGCGCGATGGAGACGACCTCGACGCCGCAGCGGTGGCACGCCTCGAGGTCGATGTTTCGGGGGTCGGTCCCGTACTTGACGATCCGGCGCAATCGAGGCGATGCCGCTGCAAGCGTCTCGTCGTCCACCCGGGCTCGCTCGACGACGAACGCGTCCGCGTCGCGCAGGGCGTCGGCCAGTTCGGGCGAGCCCTCGATCGGCGGAGCGCGCCAACCAGCGCCGAGCTCGTGGAGCTTCGCGATCATCCCATCGGCGTCGATGGGCTCCGGGGCGAGGAAGGAGCGAAGCCACGGGATGGGAGCGTCGTCGCCGCAGGCGATGCGAACCATCCGGAACTCTGCGCAGTCTTCGGGGATCGCGAGGTTCATCTCTGCTCGTCCGGCGATGCCTGATTGGGGCGGGTCTGACCGGGTCTCGAGGTTCAGTCCGCCTCGATTATCACAGTGCCGTCTTTGATGCGACCGTCAGTGTCGGCCGACGGAGGACGCTGCCGAGGCGGGTGCGACTCGCCACCTTGCCGCCCGTGACGGTGTTCACGCCGCCGAGGGCGATGCGCACGTGTCGCTCTCGATCAGGACGTGATCTCCTGCGGAAAGGCTGGACTTGTACGACGTCTTCACGTTCTCAGTAGTCCGAGTTGTCCATGTCCGCACCCTCTGAGGAGTCTTGGCGCGCGACTAATCCAGCGGTGCGCGCAAGCCCGCATGTGTAGAACTGTATAATGATTGACATAGATCGTCAAGGCGTGTCGGCCCTGCCGCTCACTCTCCCCAGAGCGCCCGCAGCCCGCGCCGGCGAGCAACGTCGCCCAGTCCTCGCAGGTCGAGCATCCCGCGCTCCGTCACGATAACGTCGACATCCGAGCGGAGCGTCGATGTCGGGGCGCTCAGCCGCTCGACGAGCGTGCTCCGACCCTGAACTGCGGTTGGGAGCGCGATCACGCTGAGGCCGCCCGGAGAGTGGCTCGCCGCGAACGCGTAGTCCGGCTGGCCGCCGATCCCGCCGATCGCGTCGCCGGCCACAGACTCGACGTTCACCTGACCGGTCTCATCGATCTCGAGCGCCGTGTTGACGGCGACGAACCGCTCCAGGCGGGACAGTCTCGACGGGTCGTGCGTCAGTTCAACGCGATCGGCCAGCGGGCGGCCGTCCGCCCACGCGTAGAGTTCCGAGCTGCCGACGAGGTACGCGCAGCGGGGCTCGCCGACGAGCAGACGCCGACCTTCCAGGCGAATGACGGCATCCGTGACGACGCCGGAGTCGATCGCGACCGGCACCTCCAGCGCGTCGAGTACGGCCTCCCCGACCGCGCCCGGCGGGTACTGGACGCTCGCGCCCTCGGGTACGAGTTCTGCGACGAGTCGCCCGATCTCGGCGGTGCGGCCCCTCACCTTCGGAGCCTCCTGTGCGATCGGCGGCCGGTCGACCTCGGAGACGACGATCACCCGCTCGGCGGGCAGAGGCTCGCCGGCAGTCGCGTGCGGCAGCCCGTGGTTGACCTCTGCGAGGACGAGCGCCCCGGCGTCGACTGCCGCTTGCATCCAGCCGATCTCGGTACCGAAGGTGAGCCCCCGGGGGCCAGGGACGAGTCCGGCGAGCAGGACGGACGGGCGAAGCGGGCCATGGAGGAGCGCGGGCACGCTGCTGAGCCGGACGGGGAGGTACTCGACCTCGCCACTGTTCAGCCCGGCTCGAAGTGCATACCCGCCCATCAGCGCGCGAACGCTGCGGAACGGTGCGAACGTCTCCACCGGCCGGCAAAGCGACCAGCCGAGCAGCAGCGAGATGTCGCCGACGGCCCCAGCGGCCTCGGCGATTGCGGCGCCGAGGCCGACCGGTGCACCTGCGCCGTCTCCGATCGCGACGAGTGCGCCCGGCTCCAGATGTTGCGCGAGGCGGGCCGCAGCTGTCACCGTGCGAAGCTCATCGCGGTGGAATCGGCCAGAGAACGGGTACCGTGAAGGCCAGAGAGCACGTTGCTACGTATCATGAACCAGGAATCGGAACCGCTGCGCGCGCCAGGCGCCGCCGCGGCGCCGGCGCTTCCCGAATGAGGCCACAACTCCCACCCAGCGTCGGCGGCGACGGTCGCCGAAACCCGAAGGCCTCGGAGCTGATCGCCCGCGGCCTTGCGAACCACATCATCGACTCCAACCTGCCCGAAGGATCGATGCTCCCCACCGAGCGCGAGATGGTGGAAACGCTCGGCGTGGGAAGGACGACGCTCCGCGAAGCCCTCCGTCTTCTGGAGACCAGGGGAGTGATTCGGATCCGGCCCGGCCCGCGGGGTGGCCCGGTGGTGCGCCGGCCGCGCCCGGCCGACCTGGGCGTCGCTCTGACCCTCATTCTCCAGTTCGAGGGTGCCTCGCTCGCGGACGTAATGGACGCTCGCGAGACGCTCGAGCCGACGATCGCCCGGCTCGCCGCCTCGCGAGTTACCGACGAGCAGCTGGCGGAGCTGGCCAAGTACGTCCGGGCAGGCGGCGCGAGCGAGGACGACCCCGATGCCTTCCTGCACGAGAACGAGAGGTTCCATAGCCTGGTCGCGGAGGCGTGCCGGAGCGTCGTGCTTCAGGTGTTCAGCGACTCGCTCAAGTCGATCGCAGATGGGGCTTTCGCGGGCGTGAAGTACAGCCCGACCCGTCGCCGCGCGGTGCTGGACGCGCACGCGCGGATCCTGCGAGCGCTCCAGGCAAGGGACGGGGCCGAAGCCGAGCTGGCGATGCGAGCGCACCTCGAGGAGGCCCGCCGCTACTGGGAAAGCAAGTACGCCGACCTGATGGCGCGGCCTGTGCACTGGGTGCACTGACCGACTGAGCCTCGACCCCGGAGCGCCGGCTACACGGTGCTATCCAGGTGGACTATAATCATCAATTATGGTGCCGTCGATGACGAGTGGACGACGCAACGTTTGTCCCTCCCGAGCGCCGGTACTGGTGGCCGGCCGCGCCTGACAGGGAGAGGACAATGACGGAACGAGCGAACACGACGCTGCTCTCGAAGCGCCTCTGGATCGATGGGAAGCCGGTAGAGGCCTCCAGCGGGAGACAGATCGCGTGCGTGAACCCTGCGACGGGGCAGGTGTGGGCGCATGTCGACGAGGCGGACGCGAACGACGTCGACCGGGCCGTGGAGGCGGCGGCGCGCGCTTTCCCCGCGTGGCGCAGGACGGAGCCGGCAACGCGAGGCCGCCTACTGTGGCGGCTCGCGGAGCTCATCGACCGGGATGCCGAGCGGCTGATCCGCCTCGAGAGCACTGACAACGGCAAGGCGGTGCGCGAGAGTGGCGGGGAGATCCGCGGGGCTGCCGACTACCTTCGCTACTACGCCGGACTCGCGGACAAGGTCTACGGCCAGAACATCGACACGCGCCGCGGCACCGTGATGTTCACCTACCGCGAGCCGTACGGGGTCGTGGGCGCAATCACGCCCTGGAACTCACCGTTCTACATGGCCGTGCGCAAGCTTGCGCCGGCGCTCGCGGCGGGCAACACGATCGTGATCAAGCCTGCCGAGCACACGCCGGTGACCGCCCTCGAGCTCGCGGAGCTCACGGCAGAGGCAGGCTTCCCGGCCGGTCTCGTCAACGTGGTTCCCGGCTTCGGCGAGGTCGCCGGCGTCGCGCTCACTACCCACCCGGGCGTACGCAAGATCGTATTCACGGGCGAGTCGGCTACGGGAGTCGCAATCACCCGCGCATCGGCCGACAACATCACGCCGCTCTCCTTCGAGCTCGGTGGAAAGGCGCCGCACATCGTGTTCGCGGACGCCGACCTCGACGCCGCCGCGATCAGCGCCGTGAACGGCGGCTATGGCGCGGCCGGCCAGTCGTGCACGGCCGGGTCGCGGATCTTCGTCGAGCGCCGGGCCTGCGATGAGTTCACGCAGCGCTATCTCGAGCTGGTGAGGTCGCTGCGGGTTGGTGACCCCCTCGACCCGGCGACGCAGGTCGGGTCGATCACACACGCAGAGCAGTTCGGCAAGGTCTCGAAGTACGTATCGGTCGGGCGTGACGAGGGCGCCGAGGTGCTCGTCGGCGGCGACCGCTACAACGGCCCTCCCCTCAGCCTCGGTCTCTTCTACCAGCCGACCGTGTTCGGGAACACTGACCCCGGCATGCGGATCGCCCAGGACGAGATCTTCGGGCCGGTCTCGATGATCATTCCGTTCGATGACGACGATGAGGTGCTGGCGGCTTCCAACAGCGTCCGCTACGGGCTGACCGCGGGCCTCTGGACGCGTGACTTGGCTCGGGCGCACCGTTTCGCACGCGAGCTCGAAGCCGGGATGGTCTGGGTCAACACGTTCCGCACGGTGCATTCGTCGCTGCCCTACGGCGGCTTCAAAGCGAGCGGGTACGGGCGCGAGGACGGGATCGAGGGTCTCCTCTGGTACACGCACACGAAGAGCGTGATGATCGACATCGAACCGGAGACGCGGCCCGACTTGTTCGGGTTCCGCAACCCGGCGTGACGACCGAAGTCTCCGGCCCTGCAGTCCTCGACGGGCGGGTCGCCCTGGTGACGGGCGCTGCGCGAGGCATCGGTCTCGCGATCGCGCGCGTGCTCGCACGTGCAGGGGCGGACGTAGGCCTCATCGACATCTTCGACCTCGGCGCGGCGCAGCGCGCCGTCGAGGCCGAGGGTCGGCAGGCGTGGCCGCTGATCCTCGACCTTGCCGATCGAGCCGCGGTGCGGCAGCGTGTGGCGGAGTTCGTGACGGAACGCGCGCGGCTCGACGTGCTCGTCAACAACGCCGGGCTCGTCTCCACGACACCGCTCGCGGAGCTCTCCGACGACGAGTGGGACCATGTGGTCGCGGTGAACCTGACCGCCGCTGTGGTCGCCACCCAGGCCGTCTGGCCGACGATGGTCGCGCAGGGCGGCGGTAAGGTCGTCTTCATGGGTTCTCGCGCCGGACGGATGGGAGGGAACAACGCGGGGCCGGCTTACGTCGCCACCAAAGGCGCACTACACTCGCTCGTCGTCTCGGTCGCCAAGGAGGGCGCCCCGCACGGCATCCTCTCCAACGGGGTTGCGCCGGGGCCGATCAAGACCGAGATGACCGTCTTTCCATCGTACGCGGACGAAAAGATGGTCACGCCGCTGGGACGCATGGGGCGACCCGAGGACATCGCCGAGGCGGTGCTTTACCTCGCGTCCCCGGCCTCGAACTTCGTCACCGGCACTGTGCTCAATGTGAGCGGCGGAGCGCTGATGGGCTGGTGAGTGGCGGGGCTGCCGAGTTCGTCGGCATGGTCGCTTGCGTGACCGGCGGCGCACGGGGAATCGGCCGCGGTGTCGCGCACGCTCTCGTCGCCGAGGGGGCGAAGGTCGTGCTCGCCGATCGCGACGCCGACGCGGTGGAGGCGACGGCGCGCGAGTTCCCCGACGGGACCGCCGCTCCTGTGGTCGTGGACATCACGACTGCTGCCGGGGCGCGCGTGATGGTCGACTGCGCGCTCGAGCGTTTCGGGGGCATCAACGTGCTCGTGAACTGTGCCGGGATCACGACGAAGGCCCCGTTCCTCGAGTTGCCCGAGGAGGACTGGGACGCAGTGCTCGCCGTGGATCTCAAGGGCCCGTTCCTCTGCACGCAAGCCGCTGCGCGCGAGATGCTGAAGCGCGGAGGCGGCGCGGTCGTGAACATCACGAGCATCGCCGCCGAGCAGGGCAACCCGCTCGCAGTTCACTATGCGGCCGCCAAGGGCGGCTTGAAGATGCTGACGACCGCGACCGCGCTCGCGCTCAGCCGCTACGGCATCCGCGTCAACGCGGTTGGGCCGGGCCTCGTCGAGACGCCGCTGACGAGCTCGCGACTGGCCGACGAGGAGATTCGGGCGCACTCGCTCGAGCGCATCCCGCTCGGGCGGTTTGGCCGCGTCGAGGAGATCGTCGAGGCGGTGCTCTTCCTCGCTTCCGAGCGCGCGTCCTACATCACAGGAGCGTCGCTGTATGTGGACGGAGGCTGGACGAAGGCGCTCTACGGCGCCAGCTACGAGGACATTCAGCTCGCCAGGCTCTCGGGCGGTCGCCGATGAGCGGCCGGGCCGAGCGGCCGAGCAAAGTCCGTGAGCTCGAGGATGTCCTGGCGTGGGTCGAGCCGGGCTCTCAGCTCGCTTTCGGCGGCTTCCTCATCCACAACAAGCCTTCCGCGTTCGTCCGTGCCCTCGTGCGAGCGGGCATCGGGGACCTCCACCTCTACTCCTGCCCGACTGCGAGCTACGACGTCGACCTGCTGATCGGAGCCGGGCTCGTCGCCGAGACGGTGCTCGGCAACGCCAGCTTCGACTACCTCGGGCCCGCCCCCCAGTACTCGGCCGCGGTCGCGGCCGGCTCGATCGACGCGGTGATCGCCGACGAGGCGATCGTCGCAGGCGGCTACATGGCGACGATCGAGGGTATTCCGTACCACCCCCTCGAGTCCGAGCGCGGGCACGACGTCGCGACGTCGTGCCGCCTCGTGACGCCGTACCGCTCGCACACGGGACACGATCTGGTCGCCGTCTCGCCGATCGCTCCCGACGTGGCGGTGCTGCACGTGCAACAGGCCGACCCGTACGGGAACTGCCGTCACCTCGGCAGCGTCTGGGGCGACGTCATGATCGCGAAGGCTTCGCGGCGCGTGATCGTGACGACCGACGAGCTCATCACCGAGGGCGAGATCCGCAGGAGCCCGAGGACGACGACGCTCCCCGCCCAACTCGTCGACGCCGTCATCGTCATCCCCCACGGCGCGCATCCATGCTCGAGCCACGGCCGCTACCTTCACGACGAGCGGCACCTGCGCGCCTACCTCGAGGCTGCCGGCGCGGGCGGCGATCTCGACGCGTACCTTGATCGCTACGTCAGGGCACCGGGGGGATCGCAGGCGACGTACCTCGAGGCCGTCGGCGGCGAAGAAGCCCTCCAGCTGCTGGAGCACCGCCTGCCATGGTGAGCGCCGCGCCGAAAGAGATCATCAGCGTCATCCTCGCGCGCCAGCTCCGAAACGGCTGGAAGGGCGTCACGCCGTACTCGCCCATCATCGTCGCCGCTTGCGTGCTGGCGCGTCGGCTGCACGCCCCGGGTCTCACCTTCTGGTCGGGGACGCTCGGCATCAATCCCGAGCCGGACCGGATCTACCCGACCGGCACCGATCCTCGCAACCTGAAGAGCGTCGAGGCGATCAGGGACTTCTACGACGTGTTCGAGTACGGCGAGACCGGGTGCGACTTCATGTTCTACAGCGGGCTTCAGATCGACCGGCGCGGCAATGCGAACAACGTCCGCATGGGAGGTCCGAACACCGGCAGGCCGCTCCGAGTCGGCGGCGGGCAGGCGAACACGTCGCACCCGGTCGTGGACGAGCGGTTCTACCTGTTCGCGCCCCAGCACACGCCCGAGGTCTTCGTCGAACGCGTCGACTTCATCTCCGTCGCTGGCTTCCTGGACGGGCCCGGCGACCGAGAGCGGCTCCGCTTGCCCGGTGGGGGGCCTGCTCTGTGCGTGAGCGAGATCGCGTTGATGGACTTCGACCCCGCCGACTGCTGCATGCGGCTCGTCTCCGTCCATCCCGGGCACACGGCGGACGAGGTTCGGGCCCGCACCGGCTTCGAGCTCGGCGGTCCGGCGGTCGTCCCCGAGACGACTCCTCCATCCTCCGAGGAGCTGAGCATCCTGCGCAGCCTCGACCCCGATGGCCTTTTACGAGCGCCATGACGCGCACTCTGCTGCTCGCTGCAATCGACCTCCCCGCTCGCCTCGACGGGGAGTTTCACGACTGGTATGACACCGAGCACATTCCCGAGCGGCTCGCCGTCTCCGGGATGGAGCTGATCACCCGCTGGGAGCGCGTGAGCGGTACCGCGCCGCGCTGGCTCGCCCTCTTCGAGGCCGCCTCGCGCTCGGTGCTGGACAGCGGCCCGTACGTCGCGCTGAAGGAGCTCGGCGACACCCCCTGGACGGCGAGGCTGAAGCGTCACTTCGAGCGGGTCGTCCGCGGGATCTTCGATGAGGTTGCCTCCTTCGGGCCGGGCGGCTCCGCTGCCGGCTGCGTGATCGCTTGGACCTCCGTGCCGGCGGATGACGAAGAGGCGTACAGGCGGTGGTACGACGAGGAGCACGGACCGACCATCGCCGCCGTTCCCGGCGTACTCCGACTGCGCCGGCTCGAGCAGGCGGGAGACGCTGTGCCTCGCCACGTCACGCTCATCGAACTTGCCGACCTCGACGCACTGACCGGGGAGGCCTACGGAGCGGCGAAAGCGGCGACACCGGATCCGGGGCTCCGGGATCGCTGGGAGCGCGAGCAGGGGCTCTACCGGCTATGGAGGAGGTACGCGTGCGGTTCATGACCTGCTACCGCCGGGAGGACTACCTGACTCACTATGACTCCGGTCATTGGCGCGACGAGACCTACGTCGACCTGCTCGTGCGCGCAGCGGAGCGTGGAGGCGACAGAGAGGCGATATCGGACGCGCGTACCCGGCTGAGCTGGCGCGAGCTACAGGGGTGCGTCGAGTCGCTCGCGACGCAGCTTGCCGCGCGTGGCATCGGCGGGGGCGACGTGGTGCTTGCGCACCTGCCCAACCGCGTGGAGTTCCCGATTCTGGCACTCGCCTGCTCGTGGGTGGAGGCCGCCATGGCGCCGCTTGTTGCCGCCTCCGGCGCGAGCGAGGTACTGGCCGTCACCGAGCGCGTGAATGCCGTCGCGTACGCGGGAACATCTGAGGTCGAGGCCAGCGGCGAAATCATGGCTCGGCTCGGCGAAGCCGGAGTCACGTTGCTCTCGCCCGGCGGTAACTCGGACATCGACCTTTCCCCTGCCGCGCTCCTCGCGGCACCGGCTCCGGCCATGCTCCCACGTCGGCCGTCACCTGACGTCATCGTCGACGTGATGTTCACGTCCGGGACGACCGGGTTGCCCAAGGGGATCATCAACACGACGAACTCGAAGCTTTCTGGCCTGCGGGGGTTCCTCTCCGAGACTGACCTCGGGCCCGATGACGTGTGGGCCGTGATCCCGCCGATGGCACACAACGCCGGCTGGCTGTACTCGTACCTGCCTGCGCTCGCGACCGGCGCGCGGGTAGCGCTGCTCGAGCGCTGGCGGCCGGCCGACGCGCTGCGCCTGCTCGAGACAGAGAGGGTGACGGCGGCGTTCCTGGTTCCGGTCCATGCAGTCGACCTGCTCGAGGCGCACCAGCGGTCGCCGACCGAGCTCGAGGGGCTGAGGATAGTGCTGATCGGCGCCGCCGAGACCCCGTCGGAGCTGAAGGAGGCGATCGTCCGCGAGTTCAGCGCGACTCCGGTCGCAATGTACGGCATGACGGAGTGCCAGGCGAACGTCTTCACGCGTCCGACCGACCCCCTTGACCTCGTCCTGTCGTCCGTCGGTCGTCCGTGCCCTGGCATGGAGGTGGCGATCTTCGCCGAGGACAGGGTCTCGCGCCTTCCCGGCGGAGCGGTGGGTGAGATCGCGACCAGGGGCCCCGGCCTCTTCGGTGGCTACTTCGACGACCAGAACGCGACCTCGGCCTCATTCTCGAAGGAGGGCTGGTTCTTCAGCGGCGACCTCGGCGTCATGGACGCGGCCGGCAACGTGTCGATCGCGGGCCGGATCAAGGACGTCATCATCCGAGGTGGTGCGAACATCCTTCCCGAGGACATCGAGCGAGCGATCGAAGTCTGTGGCGGCGTCGCAGGCGTAGCGGTGGTCGGGGTGCCCGACCCGCGTCTCGGCGAGGTCGTCTGCGCGTGCGTCGTCACGACCGAAGGCCCGCTCGACCGCGAGAGCCTGACCGAGAGCCTCGCTCAGCGCGGAGTTGGACGGGGACTCTGGCCTGACATCGTGCTGAACGTCGACTCGCTGCCGACTACGGCGCTCGGCAAGATCCAGCGCTCGAAGGTGCGCGAGCTTGCCGTCGCACGGCTGTCGGAAGGCGAGGCGGCGGCGCAGTGACGACGGCAGGGCTGCCATGAGCGAGTTGTTCCTCAGACAGGAGCGGGAAGGAGCCGTCCTCCGTCTCGTGCTCAACCGGCCGGACGACATGAACGCCCTCAGCAGCGGGCTTGTGCGCGAGCTCGGAGCGGCGCTCGAGGCGGTCGAGCACGACCCCGGAGTGCGGGTCGTGGTGCTGACCGGAGCAGGCAAGGCCTTCTGTGCCGGCGCCGACCTCAAGGAGGCGCGCATTGCTTCGGTCGAACCCGAGCGCATGACTGCGTGGCTCTCTGAATGGCGGCAGGTGTTCCGGCGGCTGGAGGAGCTGCCGAAGCCCGTGATCGCGGCGATCAATGGCCTGGCGCTTGCCGGCGGACTCGAGCTTGCGCTCGCCTGTGACGTGCTCGTCGCCTCGCGCGCGGCGAAGATCGGTGATGTCCACATCCGCTATGGGCTCGTCCCCGGCGGGGGAGGGTCGCAGCGGCTGCCTATTGCTGTTGGCTCGCGCTGGGCGCGGTGGCTGATGTATACCGGCGCGATCCTCGACGCCGAGCAGGCGCTGCACATCGGTCTCGTGCAGGCAGTGCTCGACGGAGACGGCTTCGAGGACGAGGTGCGGGAGCTCACAGCCACCATGGCGGCGCGAAGCGCCGCCGCGCTCGCTTTCATGAAGCGGATGACCGCTCCCGCCATTCCCGAGTCGGGGTACGACCGCGAGCTCGCGGGCTCTGTCGAGCTCGTCATGGGCCCCGACGCCAGGGAGGGGTTCGCTGCGTTCGTGGAGAAACGCGAGCCGAGGTTCAATCAGAACGTGAGCCCATGAGTCGGCAGCGCACTCGTTCTTGCCGCGCCCTTGGGGCACGGCAGTTCTCGGAACGTGACTGGCAGAGATCCGGTTCGAAAGGGGAGAGATGGAAGGAATGACCCTCGCAGGCCGTAAGGCGCTCGTGACGGGCGGGGCGGGCGGAATGGGCTCGGCGATCTGCCGCGACCTTACCTCGCTCGGCGCCCGCGTCCTCGTCTGTGACATCAACGTGAAGGGGGCGGTCGCGGTCGCGTCCGAGGTGGGCGGCAGGGCGTTCGGAGTCGACCTCGAGTCGCCTGCCGACATCACGCGGCTCGTGTCGGAAGTCCTGGCGGAGGAGGGCGGCGTCGACGTCCTCGTCAACAACGCCGGCTGGGAACGAGTAGGGCCGTTCCTGGAAAGCGACCAGCCGTTCTGGGACAAGGTGATCGCGATCAACATGCGGGCGCCGATCCAGCTCACCCATGAGCTTCTGCCCGGGATGCTGGACCGGGGCTGGGGCAGGCTTGTCTTTATCTCGTCGGACGCCGGCCGGGTTGGATCGACCGGGGAGGGCGTCTACTCCGCCTGCAAGGCCGGCCTGATCGGCTTCTCGAAAACGATCGCGCGGGAGGCGGCGCGCGGTGGTGTGACGTCGAACGTCGTCTGCCCGGGGCCGACGGACACACCGCTTCTCCATGAGATCGCGTCAGCCAGTCCGAAGCTCGTGGACGTGCTGAGGCGGGCGATCCCACTCGGGCGGCTCGGCGCGCCGGAGGACGTCGCCGGCGCGGTGGCCTTCCTCGCCTCGGAGCGAGCCTCCTACATCACCGGCCAGACGATCTCGGTCAGCGGCGGGCTCACGATGGTCTGATGGCGATCCAGTCTCCTCGCTCAATGTGACGGCGCCGTGACCCCCAAGCCACTCGCCGGCATTCACGTGCTCGACCTGACGCGGCTCCTGCCGGGCAACTACTGCACGTGGCTCCTGGCGTCGCTCGGGGCGAGCGTGCTCAAGATCGAGGACCCGGGCGCCGGCGACTATATGCGTGCCTTCGGCGTTCAGGTCGACGGGCAGGGTGCTACTCACCAACTAGTCAACCGGGGCAAGCGCTCCGCGGTGATCTCGCTCAAGCACGAGGAAGGCCGAGGGGTGTTCGCGCGCCTCGTCGAGCGCGCCGACGTTGTCGTCTCGTCGTTCCGCCCTGGGGTGCTCGAGCGGCTCGGCTTAGGCTATGCCGAGCTCCGCCGGATCCGGCCCTCGCTCGTCTGCGCGGAGCTGACCGGCTTCGGCCGCAGTGGGCCGCTCGCGTCGGTCGCGGCTCACGATCTCAACTACCTCGCCTTCGGCGGGCTGCTTGAGCGCCTCGGCCCTGCCGGCGGGCCGCCGGTGCCCCCGCCGGTGCCGCTTGCCGACCTCGTCGGGGGCGGCCTCATCCCCGCGCTCGCGATCGTCGCGCTCGTCCTTTCGGCGCGTGCCACCGGCCAGGGAGCCCATCTTGACGCGTCGCTCGCGGAGGGGATCGCGCTCCTGCCCCACCTGGCGATCGCCGACATCCTTGGGGGGGTACAGGTTCCGGGCAGGGGCGGGTCGGACTTCGGGGGCGGGCTGGCCTGCTATAGCGTCTACGAGGCTCGGGATGGCTACGTCTCGGTCGGAGCGGTCGAAGAGCGCTTCTGGCAGGTGGTCTGCGAGGAGCTCGGCCTTCCGGAGCTCGTCGACATCCAGTACAACGCCGAGCGGCAAGGGGAGATCCGCGAGGCGCTCGCCGCCGTGTTCCGCACGCAGACCCGGGCCGAGATCGAGCGCCGCTTCGTCGACAAGGACGCCTGCGTGGTCGCGGTCTCCTCCTACGAGGAGATGCTCGTCTCCGACCAGGCGAAGGAGCGCGGCTTCGTCCGCACGCTTCCGCAGCTCCCGATGCGGGTGCTCGCGCCTCCTTTCGTGATCGACGGCGAACGGCCGCCCGAGGGCCTGCCGGCGCCTCGGCACGGGGAGCACACGCTGGACGTCCTGCGTGAGCTCGGCCTCGGCGAGGAAGAGATCGAGCGGCTGGTCGCAGCCGGTGCCGCCGGTGCCGCGTAGCGCGTCGAGTCCCCGCCTGCCTTAGAGGCCGAGGACGTGCCGGGCGACGACGAGCTGTTGGATCTCGGCCGTACCCTCCTCGAACCAGAAGCCTCGCGCATCTCGGTAGATGCGCTCGATCCTGGCGTGCTTCGTGTAGCCATAGCCTCCGTGCACGCGGAGCGAGAGGTCGGTCGCGCGGCCGACCATGTTGAGACAGAAGAGCTTGGCGGTGGCAGCCTCGGCCGAGTAGTCGTCGCCATGCTGTGCGCGTTCGGCGGCCATCCGGACGAGCCCGCGCCCGGCCATGATGTCGGCATGCATGTCCGCCAGGTGCATCTGGATCGCCTGGCGGTCGGCGATCGGGCGGCCGAACGTCGTGCGCACCTTGGCGAACGCGACAGCCTCGTCGAGCGCTCGCTGGGCAAGGCCCACCATGCAGTTCGAGAGTGAGACGCGGCTGTAGTCGAGGAAGCTGAGCGCGACGTCGAGTCCCTCACTGACCTTACCCAGGCGCTGGCTGTCGGGCACAAACATGTCTTGGTAGCTGAGGATGGCGTGGCCGGTGCCATGCAGCCCCATCGTCGGCTGGGCGGCGTCGATGTCGAAGCCCGGCGTGTCGCGTGGGATGAGGAACGCGGTCAGCGAGTCCTTGGCCCGGCGGTCGTCGGATGCAGCCACCAGAAGGAACCGGTCAGCCCGGTCGCCGAAGGTGATCAGGTGCTTCTCCCCCGTGATCTTCCAGCCGTCGCCATCGGCGACGGCGCGCGAGTGAAGGTCGCGGCCCGTGCCGCCTGCGCGCTCGGTCAGGCAGAAGGCCAACACCGTGCTGCCGTCGGCGAGCCTCGGCACAAGCGCCTTCTGCTCGGCATTCCCGAACCGGGCAAGCGGCCGCCACACCCCGTTCGTCACGTGCACGAGCATCCGGCCCGCGCCGTGACCCATCGCGGCGGCTTCGAGGTACGGCAGGTAGTCGACAATGCCGAGGCCGAAGCCCCCGTACTCTTGCGGGATCGTGAGTCGATAGGCCCCAAGCTCGGCGACTCGCTGCAGGAACGGCTCTGGAACCCGATCGGTCTCTTCGATCGCTGATGCCGCCTGCTCGAACTCCTCGAGGAAGAAAGCTTTGAACTCGGCGAGCGAAGGCTGTGCGTTTCTCATCACGTCTCCCGGTCAGGAATCTCTGATAACTATATGCCGCGACGCGGGGCGGATCACAGGCCCTCACGCCTCGATGTCGATGACGACCCGCACCATTCCCGGCGGCCGCTCCTCCAGGGTGCGGAAGGCGGCGGCCGCGTCCTGCAGCGAGAATCGGTGCGTCACCGACGCGGACAGGTCGATGCTTCCGCTCTCGGCGAGCCGCGCGACTGCCCGAAGCTCGGGCAGCGTCGAGGAGTAGGCGCCGAGGATCACCAACTCCCGAGCGATCACGACGGTGATCGGAGTCGAGAACGCGAGCGGCTCGTCGACCACCGCGCCGAGCACGAGGCGGCCGCCCCGGCCGAGCAGTCTGAGGCCCTGGGCCGGGCCGTCGGCGGCGCCGCTGAAGTCGACGACGGCGTCGAAGCGCCCCATCTCGCGCCGCAGCTGCTCAACTCCTTGCTCGAGCCCGGCGACCGCTGTCACGCCGAGCGCGGCGATACGCGCGGCGGTCGCCTCGCTGCGCACGACGGCGGCAAGGCGGATGCGTGGGTCGAGCGCACGCGCGAGTTGCAAGACCTGGGTGCCGACGCCTCCTGCGCCAAGGACGCAGAGGCTGCCGCCCGGGGGAGGGGCGGCCTTGAGGAGCGCGTGATATGCCGTCGCGACCGCGTCGGGAAGCAGCGCTGCCTCGGCAGGCGGGATGCCTCGCACCGCCACCATCCGGCTTGCTGGCCAGACAAGTTCCTCGGCCATGCCGCCGGGTGCGTCTATCCCGAGCACGCGACCGGAGGCGCAGTGCTGCTCCCTGTCGGCTCGGCAAGCCGAGCACTGGCCGCACGGATCGAGCGGATGGAGGACGACGAGATCGCCGACCTGGAAGCCGGCGTCGGCATCCTGTGCGAGCTCGGCGACGATGCCGGCCACCTCATGGCCCGGGCGAAGCGGGTACGTGACCCTCTCGCCCACGCCGGTGCCGTGCAGCAAGTGGAGATCGGTGCCGCAGACGCCGCACGCCCGGACACTCACGCGGGCCGCGCCGGGAGTCAGCGGCGGCGGGTCGCCGTCCCGGATCGTCGTCTCGCCCGGCGATATCTCCACGTAGCGCATCGGGTCTCCTACGAGAGCTTGAAGATCGACCGGGCCGCGCCGCCGATGAGCAGCTCGCGGGCTTCTTCCTTGAGCGCGAGCTCGCCGATCGCGGCCAGCGCATCCGGGTAGTCGACGACCGGATAGTCCGTCCCGAAGAGGACCTTGCCGCGCCCGCGGGAGTTGGCGAAGCGCACGAGCGCGGGGTCCCAGTAGCGGGGGTGGTGCGCGGATGTCCCGATATAGACGTTGCGGTGCTTCCAGGCGAGCGCGACCAGCTCCTCGGCCCACGGCCAGCCGGTGTGAGCGCCGACGATCGGAAGCTCGGGGAAATCGAGCGCGACGTCGTCGAGCAGAATCGGCCGGCCAAGAGCCGACGGCATGCGCTCCGCTGAGTGGCCGACCTGAACGACGAGCGGAACTCCCAGCTCGGCACACTTGGTATAGAAAGGGTAGTAGCGCCGATGATCGATGGGGAGGCCGAACCCGTACGGATGCAGGTGCGCGCCGACGAACGGACCGTTGCGGACCCAGTGCTCGAGCCGTCTCACGCCGGTGAGGCCTTCACGAGGGTCGATCCCCACGAGTCCGTAGACGCGCCCCGGCGCGGCACCCGCGAGCTCGGCCACCTGCTCCTCCGAGACGTCCCACAGGAGCTGGCTCGTGGTGTACGAGGCCATCTTCGCCGAGGGCACGAGCACGGTGTCGACGTCGGCGGCGTCCATGTGCTCGACGAACTCGTCGATCGTCCGGCCGATCAGTCTCGGGCCCATGCCCCACCACTCGACAACATCGGCGACTTCGGCCGGCTGTCTGAAGCACTGATCGATGCCCTCCGGGGTGAAGATATTGCACCAGTAGTCGACCGCGCCCACGTCTGCCCCCTTCCGATTGTCAGCGATCCGCTGGCTCCGATGCGCCGCAGCTACTGCCATGACGCGTCGCGAACTCCCTAGCCGCTTCTCAGCACATAATGCACATCATTATGAGCCCCGGCCGACCCAACCGCGAGGACTATCCCGTTCGTCGTCGACCTTCGCGATGGCTGTGATGGTCGGGGCGGGGATGAGCGTAGCGCTCTCGTCGGGTCCATTGCCGGTTCGTCCAGGTATGCAGCATGGCCAAACTACTGTAATCATGAATAGGATTTGTCGAGCACGTTGACAGACCTTCGGCCGCGCCTTTCCGGCCGCGTAGCGATCGTGACGGGTGCCGGGTCGCGTGGAGCCGGAATCGGCAACGGACGCGCCGTCGCGATCCTGTTTGCTCGCCACGGCGCGAAAGTCGCTCTCCTCGACATCGACCGCCGATCGGCGGAGGAGACGGCCGGGACGATCGACCGCGAGGGAGGGGTCTGCATGGTCGTCCCGTGCGACGTGACGGATGAGGCTGCCTGTGGAACAGCAGTCGAGAAAACGGTCGCCGCGTGGGGCCGCCTCGACGTGCTCGTGAACAACGTCGGCGTGACCGGGCCGCCGGGCACCGCCGCCGAGGTCGATGCCGGCGCCTGGGACGAGGCGCTTCGGACGAACGTCACCTCGATGATGCTGATGGCGAAACACGCCATTCCGCCGATGCGCGAAGGGGGGGGCGGTTCGATCGTCAACATCTCATCCCTTGCAGGCTTGCTCGGAGGGCATCCGGCTCTTCTCTATCCGACAAGCAAGGCAGCCGTGATCGGTCTCACACGAGCGATGGCGGCACACCACGGCCGCGAGGGCATCCGCGTGAACTGCGTCGCTCCCGGCGCCGTCACGACACCGATGGTCGAGGCACGAGGACTTACACCCGAGCTGCGCGCGGCGCGGCTACAGCAGACACTCCTCGGCACTGAGGGGTCAGCCTGGGACACCGCCCACGCGGTCCTCTATCTCGCGAGCGACGAGTCACGGTGGGTTACCGGTGCGGTCTTGCCGGTCGACGCCGGAGCAACGGCGGCCATCGTCGATCTTCCCGTCGTACCGCTCGACGGAATCGACGACGGAGGCCGCGGCGCCTGACCCTGCTACGGTTTCATGCGTGTCGTCCTGCCGAGTCAGCACCCGCCCGGCCATGACATGAGGGAGTTCTCGAGGCTCACGAGACCACCCTCGGCGGAAGAGGTAGCGCCCGAGGAGCTGCCCGATTACAACAGCGTCGTCGAGCGAACCTCACGGATCCACGGGCCCGAGGGCAGCGCCGCCAAGTACTTCGGGGCGCTCCTCAACTCGCCACCGCTGGCAGCGGCGCTCGCCCAGCTCGCGACACGGGTGAGACAGGGTCAGCTGCGCGGCACCTACACCGACGCGGAGCGGGAACTGATGGACATCGCGCTCGCAGTCGAGCTGGGTAGCAACGCCATCCTCCCGATACACATCCCCGACGCGCTCGCAGTGGGCGTTCGATCCGAAGCGGTCGAGGGCCTCCTCGAACACCGTGAGCACGCGCTGACACCAGACGAGCGAGAGATCGTGCACTATGCGCGGCAGGTCGTGGCCGGCACGGTGACCGATGAGTCGTACGCCGCCCTGCGAAGTCGCTTCGGTGATCGTGGCACCGTCGAGTTCACCGTCCTGATCGGGTTTCTGCTCATGACCATCCGTTTGTGGCAAGCGCTCGGCGTACCGGAGCCGACGGACGAGGAGATCGGAAAGCTCACGGGTGGCCTCCGGTCCGGAACGGTCGCGCTACCCGACCCCGCCGCGCGGATCGGTTGAGGGGAGACGCGGTCCAGTCGCCGCTCCAGGCCTGCCGGTCTTGAAACGCGTGGGCGCTGACTGCTCGGTGCGCAGGCGCTGAGCCACCCGGAGGTGCTCGCACGGACATGGTTGTCGGCGTCGAGCACCCGACGGCCGGAGCTGCTGCGCCTCGACGCCGGCGGTGTCACGCGTGCGAGTACGTGCGGGGCACGGCACTGAGCTGCGGCCGAAGACGCCTGCGGCCCCGTTTCCGGGGCCGCAGGCGGGAAGCACGCGGGTTCGGCTCAGACCGGCGTCACTTCTGCTTCGGGCTGAGGAAGCCCGTCACGGCCGTCCAAGTGCCGTCGTTGTACACGGCCACCTCGGCTGAGTTCTGGACGCGACTGCCGATCTGCTTCTTCGAGTAGGGGGCGAACGTGACAGGCGGCACGATGCCCGTCTTGTAGCTCTTCATCGCGATGGCCGTTTTGATGAAGTGGCCCCACGTAAGGTTGTTGCTCGACCGACGAACGATTTCGAAGAAGATCTTCGCCGTCGCGTAGTCTTGGAGGTCGAAGTTCGCCGCCGGCGCCGGCGTCCCCGGCGACTTCCAGTGGTTGACGCCCGGGCTGTCCTGCGTCGGCAGCGCGAGCGGGGTCGTGCCGATCAGCTCGATCGCCATTCCAAGCGCCGCCGCTGCCGCGATGCCGGCGAGCACAGCCAGGTAGTAGTTCGCGTGGAGACTCGTGAGCGTCTGCCACGCAACGAAGGTGCCGAAGAGCCCCATCTCGCCCTGCGCGAAGTTGAGCACGCCGGTCGACTTCCCAGACGACGACGAGCGCGAGGAGCGCATACGAGCTGCCGAAGTCGAGGCCGTTGAGGGTGACCTGAGGTTGTCCCGTAGCTCGTAGAACTTGACGGCGGTCCCTCCTGCCTTGTCCGCTCCTGCTGGGAGCGTTCGAGGCGATCCGTCCAAGATCGAGGGAGGAACCGCCGTGATTGGGAACGTACCGCTCGCGCAGGCGAGCATGGGTGATGTCGTGTTGCCCGCTTGGACCGCTCCCGTTCCGCGTTGACGGTTCAGGCCGCGAGTTTTTGTAGTTGTCCTGTCGCATCGTCCCATGTCGCGCGCACCTCGCGCGGTGTCTTGTAGTCGAGCCGGCTGTGGGGCCGGTCGTG
>Ga0315281_10001105_pt1 | contig 39512 bp, 29 predicted proteins | sample YL17G07_0_MG_FD_204540 | JGI IMG/M metagenome (GOLD analysis project Ga0315281, IMG submission 204540) | Sediment microbial communities from Yellowstone Lake, YNP, Wyoming, USA - YL17G07_0 | ecosystem: Environmental > Aquatic > Freshwater > Lake > Sediment | place: USA: Wyoming | collected...
TGCACCTCATCGCAACCAAAGCGACGCAGCGTGGACAGGGTCGATTCATCTTCCACCCCTTCGGCGATGACAATCAGTCCGAGGTTGTGGGCGAGCTGAATGGTCGACTGGACGATCACTTCGTTGTCCTTGCTGACTTTCATGCTACGCACAAAGGACAGATCAATTTTCAGCGATTGAATGGGCAGGCGTTGCAAATACGCCAGGGACGAATGGCCGGTGCCAAAGTCATCGATGGCCAGGCGCAAGCCCATTTCATGAATTTTCCGCATGATCAACAGTGAGCGAGTGGGATCCGCCATCATCGCGCTCTCGGTAACTTCCACTTCCAGGAGTTCATGCGGGACTTCATGACGGTCCAACAGTTCGGCCAGCTTTTGCGGCAGACTGTCATCCAGAAAATTCCGCGCGGAAAAATTCACGGCGATGCTGACGTCAAATCCATTGGCGCGCCAGTGCTTGATCTGCAGCAGGGATCGCTCCACGACCCAAAGGGTGAGGGGCGTAATGAAATCGCTCATTTCCGCCAGCGGAATAAACTGATTGGGGGTGATCATGCCATGTTCGGGGTGGTGCCAGCGCAGCAGGGCCTCGAAGCCGGTGACCTTGCCGGTTGCGACTGAGACCTTGGGCTGGAAATGCAGCTTAAACTGATCTTTTTCTATCGCCTGCCCCAGGCCCGTCATAATAGCCAGGCGCAATGGATTGTGCTGATCCAGTTCGGCATCATAGATCGCACTGCCCATGCTGTTATTTTTCGCCAGATACATGGCGACATCGGCGCAACGCATCAACTGACTGGGTGTATCGCCATGTTGCGGGTAGATGGAAATACCGATGCTGCCGCTTATCTCAAGCCGCAGTCCGGTCAGCTCAACGGGTCGCCGCAACGCGACGAGGATCTGCGTGGCCAATTGCATGGCCTGATCGCGGTGCGTCATGTGCGGCATCAATATCGCGAACTCATCCCCGCCCAAGCGCGCGATCATGCCCTGGGTACCGGTGATATCGCCGAGCCGCTTGCTGACCTCGCACAATACAGTGTCACCGGCCTGATGGCCCAACGTGTCATTGATTTCCTTGAAATGATCCAGATCCAGCAATAGCAGTACCGTGAATTCGGAGTGCTTGTTGCGAATGCACGTTTCCAGGCTCGAATAAAGCAGGATGCGGTTGGCCATCCCCGTAAGGGCATCATGCGTGGCCTGAAATTCCAGGGTAAGCGCGCTGAGCTTGAGCCGCGCGATGGAGTAGAACACATAACCCAACAGCAGGATCGCCAAGGCATACAGCGAGGTACGATAGTAACCGGAACGGCGCATGGCCTCTTTATGCGCGCTGTCGTAGCTGATGCTGATATCTTTTGCGGTGAGCGGTAACGGCGCCGACAGAATACTCGCCGTCATGGTATCGACATCATGTTTCGCTTGTAAAATCGTATCCGCATGCATGAAAACAAACTCAGCCTCTTCCGCCAGTGGTTTGATCAGGCGCTGACTTTGTTGACGAACGAGCTTGATGTGTTGCCGTATGTCCTCCTCCAGCTCATGCCCGGCCGAGAGATTCAGGACGAGGACATCGCGTTGAAAGTGCGTGAGTTCAAAACAGAAGGCGTCGTTGCGAATGCGCTTACAATTTTCAATCAGCCGATCCGCGGCCATCGGGAAATAACGCAAGGAGTTTTTCAACACGGCATTGCGGGATTTGAATTGTTCAACTTGCTCGGTCTTCGCGTCGATCTGCGCGTCCAACGTGATCACGGCTTGCTTCAGGAACGGATCAAGGCTTTGCAAATAGGCGGTGAAGGGTTCGTTTTTTAGCTGCACCGTGCGCGCCTTGATCTTATCCAAGGTGGAGACGAATGAATCGTAATTGACGAGCAGATTATAGCGGGAGCGCAATACATCCTGGTTCAAATCGGCGTCCAGTTGTTTGATGATCCGGATCGAGCTGACAAAGGCCAAATGAAATTCCGGTTCCACGGCGGTGGTTTGCATGTATAACCAGGATAGAACGCTTATGCTGATCGTCATCACGATCCCATGCCGCGGCGAGACAAAGCGACGAAGGTGTATCATTTGACCTTGTCACTGCGCAGCGGTTTACCCTGGTATTCACCGGTGAGGGTTTGCAGGAACTCCAGGATTAATTGCACATCCTTTGGCGGGATGGCGCGACCGAGTTGATGTTCCGCCATTTCATTGATCGCGTCGCGCAATGTCGGCACCGAGCCATCGTGAAAATACGGCGGCGTGACGGCCACGTTACGCAGACTGGGAACACGGAACACATGTTTGTCCGCTTCGTTGTGGGTTAATTTGTAACGGCCCAGATCGGCATCGGTGATGGGTCGATCGATGAAAAAGTCGCTCATGGTGCCGATCTTCTGATACATGTTGCCACCGACATTGACACCTTGATGACAGGCGCTGCAACCATAACTTTTAAACAGGCGGTAACCTATCTTCTCGCGTTCGTTGATGGCCGCCGTATCACCCAACAGATAACGATCAAAACGCGCGCCGGGTGTCAGCAAAGAACGTTCAAACGTGACCACGGCATCCGCTAACGTGGCCTCGGTCATGCCCTGGCCGGGGTAGGCCTTGGCAAAAATCGCTTGATAGTCCGGGTCAGCATGCAATTTCCCCAAGACCTCTGGCCAGTTCGTTTGGGTATCGCGCGGATTTTTGATTTGTTCTTCCAGCGATTTGGTGCGGCCGTCCCAAAAAAGCCGGAAGTTGAGCGCGACGTTGAAAATGGTGGTCGTATGCATCGGTGCCATGGTCTGATCCATGCGCGGGGAATGCTTCAACCCATCGACCCCGGCCGCATCGAGGTGGTGGCAGCTATTGCAAGAAATGGCATTGTTATGCGAGATGCGCACGTCACGAAATAATCTCTCGCCCGCCGCCACCTTGGCCGGATCGAGTTGCGGCACTGGCGGGATGGGCTGAATGGGCTCCAGCGAATTAGTGCTGGGTAACGGCGTGGAACTGACCTCGGCCAACGCCGGAACGGCTGGGGTGTCCCTGTTTACCAGATAAAGCACCAGCGCGCCCAGCAGTACAAGGGCGAGAAAAAGGACTAATTTAGTATGCATAATTTAGGTTTTTCAGACAACGGCATCGTACGCCAATCTATATTAGCGACCCCTGAAGCGCCGTTCTAAAGCACGTCGGTGTAAAAAAACCGTATCCCTGGCAGGCCGGGAAGCACACGATGGGGTTGGTGGGGGCGCCTACCCGAACCACCGAGGGTATATGTTTGGTGGCAAAGATTATTAGTGCAATGTGGAAAGTTTGTTGGCGGGCATTACAACCCCTCTACCGTCATCCCCACCGGATGTTCCACCACAAAGCTAAACGCTATCACCCGTTTTTCGCCGGGCTTGAGTTGGTAGTACCACTCCAGGTAATTGAATTCGTTTTTCTTTAATTCGTCGCTGTCGGCGCGGTAGTTGGGTTCGAGCAGTTGTACTTGGATTTTTTCGTGTGACGAGATGGGAACTTGATCCCAGATGACAATGTCTTCCGCGCTGGCCTTGTTGTTGGTGAGCGTGGTGCGATACTCATATTCATAACGCATGGATTTATTGACCAAGCCGGTTTGTTTTTGCAGGCGGCGTAACAACTGGTATTCCACTTTCATCGCGGCATCCACACCCAACGATGTCCAGAATTCCTCACCGGGGGCGATAAATGCCAATTGGCCTTTGGCGACAAATTGGTTGTCCATGAATATTTGTGTCTCACCGGGCAGCAGTGGATAACGGCTGGTATTTTTAACCTTGGCCTTGAGGTATGCCTGCGCGGTGAGTTTGGGCACGGTGACATAACGGAAATAGCCGGGGAATCGATCCATGAATACCGTGACGCGGTGCGGTTCGTTATCACTGTGAATGGTTTTATTGCCGGGAATAACAAACACCACCGCCGTGGCGTTGGTGACAACACTCGCCGTGGGGATCGACATGATGGGTGCGGCCGCGGATACTGCCAGCGGATATTCATCGACCGCTCCCACTGACTCATGCATTTGTTTCATGCTTCTTTCTTCGCTGTCTTCTTTGCTGCGCAGCCGTTGTGTCTTTGGACGCATGGCCGCCACCGGTGGCGGTGTCCATTCGCTGACTCGCCACGGCGTGAGTTGCGGTTGTTCGCCGCCGATGTGTGCTTGCGCGGTGGACAATTGCAATTCGATGTCATCCCAATTTTCACCGGTGGATTGCTGCACCATGGCCATGTAGTTAATCGACAACTGTTTGGCCGCGCTGTCCACGCGCAGATCGTAAACAGGATACCAGTGCGGGCCGTACACCATATACTGCAAGGTTATCGTCATCTCGGCCGCCGCCGCGTTACTCACCGACAAGGCGACTTGATAATCCTGATCGCGGGCGTCGCCGTGATTCAAATCGTTGATCTGTTGCTGAATGCGCTGAACTTCATTGTCAAATTGCCGGTAGCGGGTTTCCAAATCACGTTGTTCACTGTCCAGGGCGGTTAAACGCTCGCGGTAGAATTCAACCATCTTTATCCAGCGCTCGGGCTCCAGGCGATAATTATTGGGTTCATCCCCGCTGTGGGTCAGGGTGGCGGCAATATTTTCAATGAATTGACGTTCCTTGTTGACGCGGGTGAGGTGATCTTGAATTTCACGTTGTTTTGCCTCGAAGCCCTCCAGCTCCTTACGCAAACTATCCACCTGGACATGCGGTGTATGGGTGTAATACTGACGTGTGCATTTGATGTCATGCAACACCCCGCCGCCCGTGCCGTTGACTTGGATACTATCGGCATCCAGCGATTCCGGCAGTCGGGTAAAGCAAAGCGTGTGTTCGCCGGCGTCGAGTTGCAACGTGGCCTGACGCGTTACCTGCGCGCGATCGGAATAGATCGTCACGGCGGAAATGTGACCGGTGAGGGTGATGGGGTTCATGATTTATTCCTTGTGTGGTATTTTTTCTTTGTTGGTTTGGTTTTTTTCTTAGCGGCTTTCTCGATGCGCCGGCGCAGGTCTTGCGGCGCGGAAAATACAAAGGCACGACCACGTTTGTATTGCTGCAATAAACCGAGATCAACTAATTGCAATAGATCCGTGCGTGCCGTTTGCAGCGTGATCAGATGCGAGCGGCGATGGCTTGCCACGGTATAATCTTGCCCGGTGTGCCGGAGCGCATGACTGAGAATGGCTGTCTGGCGGTGATTCAAGGCATTTGCCAGACGCGGGGCAAGACGTAATAACTTTTCGGCGCTACGTTGCTCTGCATCTTTACGCCCAAGATATTCATACAATGCCACTATGGCCCGTTGAATAACATCCACCTGGTGGATGATAAAGTAGGTAGCATCGTTATTATCCGTTTCGGTGTACAAATAGGCATAGCCGTATTGGATTGGCGCCTGTTTAATAAGACTCGATATGGAAATGTATTCCATCAGCCAGTAACCGGCGCGTGCTATGCTCCAGTAAAATAACGCTCGTGCTGTACGTCCATTACCATCCATAAACGGATGATCATAGGCCAACATGAAGTGCAGCAGGATTGCGCGGATGACAGGGTGCAAGAATGGCTCGCTCTCCTCTCGTTGGTTGGCGAATTCGCACAACCGCTTCAGGCGTGCTGGCAAACTCTTGGCCGGTGGTGGTTCGTGCAGAACCGTGGTGTGTGTCGCATCCATAACCGAGATACGTTCGTTGGCATTGCGCAAGCGACCTGCCGCAGTGGAATTATCCAATGTGCCATCCGTGACAATCCGGTGTAGTGCTAAAACCAATGCAGGCGTTAAAGGCTCCTCGCGCAGTTCACGTATACGCTGCATGGCATAAAAGTTATTCAGGATCATGCGTTCGTTGCGATCCTGTGGCGGCCGACCGCTGCGTAACATCTCCTTGGCTACCTCACGCGTGGTGGCCGCGCCCTCCAGCTGGCTGGAAGTTATCGCCTCCTCAATCCGTGAACTGACAAGATAGCGATCCCGATCCTCGCTGGAGATCAGCGTGTTCGGCATCAACACATTGCCACTGGCCTGACTATCGATGACATGCAATGCGCGCAGAACGGGAGCGGGCATGCCAAACTGGATGGGATTACCGTTTTTGTCCTGCAACGGCAGTGTCGTGAGCAATCCATGACGGGCGATTTTAATCCCCGCCCACCAGGCCTCATGGCGCAACCCTTTGGGTGGCGTACGATGGCGAACTTGGTCCCAGTGCAGATAACGGCCATTTACCAATGGGCTTTGACTTAGAATAGCCGACAAGTTATCCAACGCCCCAGGTAGAATTTGCTCCAGTGGCGGTGGTGACAGGGGTAATTTCATCCGGGTCTCAGCATTGCTAATTATTACCTTGTTTGCTTTTGAGTTACAGTTTAGCACTGAATTGCTAATTTTTGCACAATTAGCAATAAATTAGCCGTGTCTCGCTGGACTGTATCGGCATCACTGTGCTGCCGTGAAAAATCTGGGTAAAATCCAACCTGTCGTCATACGCGGTGGACTTTAAGAAACGGGGCCTTTATCCTTCCTATCAGACGGGCAAGGACTCTATATATAAAACCAATCGAGATGCTTGTGTACTTAATATCCAGAATAACCAAAATCACCCTGATCGTGTTGGGTGCGAGTCTTGCCCCACTATTGTGGGCAGAAACCACCTCCATGCCGCTGGTCTCACTCTTTGATGTGGATGCGAGCATCATCGTGGAGCTGCGCTATTTTAGCGATTACAATTTCACTTCAATCAAGGTACCGGGTTACGAGGCCAATAAGTGCCTGTTGGTAAAAGATGCCGCACAGGCACTGCGTGACGTACAACGGGAGTTGCAAAGGCAAGGCTTGAGTCTGAAGGTCTATGATTGTTACCGGCCGCCAATGGCCGTCGAGCATTTTATGCGCTGGACTGCGGATGCCAACAAGATGAGTATGAAGCAGGCCTTTTACCCTCACGAGGAGAAGACCGAGCTGGTCGACAAGGGGTATATTGCCGAGCGATCCGGCCATAGCCGTGGTGACGCTATCGACCTGACGCTGGTGCGCCACCCCGCTGCCGCACAGCCAGCGTTTGCTAAGACCGACCCGCAGGATTGTACCGCCCCGGCTGGGCAACGCTTTGCCGACAATAGTGAGGACATGGGTACGGGTTATGATTGTTTTGATATTCGCTCGCAGACCCTGCACCCGGATATACAGGGTGTGGCGCGCGCGAATCGCCTTTTACTCAAACAAGTGATGGAGCACCACGGTTTTAAAAATTATAAAAAAGAATGGTGGCATTACACCTATGGCAAAGCCTATGGGCAAAAACAATTTTATACTTTGCCAATAAAATAGTGGTGATTGGCCGACAATCTGCTTTTCAAGCGACAAAATTAACAAAGGATTACAGTATGCTTAGCCCCAGCCATCCAGTGCGATACTTTCTATCTTATAACGGCCGCAAGTTATTTCGCTCGGTGCAGGATAATCTGCACTCGGCAATATTTACGCACGCACAACAGGACGTGCCACTGCCCTGTTTGCTTAAACAAGCAGGCTCGCCGATCTACCGTAACTTTCACCCGGTACGGCGCGAGTTATTTACTAACAAGATCACCAATCTGCATCTGGCCCTGCAACACCTCAACGGTACCGTGATTGAGCCGGGCATGACCTTTTCTTTCTGGAACCGTGTAGGGAAACCGACTGCGGCCAAAGGTTATCTGCCGGGATTGGTGATCGAGCGCGGTGAGCCGCGCGAGGGAATCGGCGGCGGTCTGTGCCAACTGGCCAATTTGATCCACTGGCTTGCCTTGCACAGCGAGCTGACGGTGACCGAACGGCATCGGCACAGTTTTGACATCTTCCCCGATGATCATCGCACCGTGCCGTTTGGTAGCGGCGCAACCATTGTGTATAACTACAAAGACCTTCGCCTGACCAATCACACCGCGGCAACGTACCAATTGCGCTTTGATCTGGATGCCACGCAGTTAGCCGGTGGCTTGTATTGTTCGCAAATGCCCGCGCGCGAATATCATGTGGAGGAGCGTGATCATGGTTTTATAAATGAAAATAACCAACTCTATCGGCGTAACAGCCTGTATCAACATTACCACGACACCCGGAGCGGTGAGCGCAAGTCGCGTTTGTTATTTCATAATTACTGTCTGTGCCGTTATGCGCTGGATGAGGTGGGTTTATGAACAGACTTTTAATTGCCGCTCTACTGAGCATGTTTTCCCATTACGTTTACGCCGATGATATCGCCGTGCTGGCAGCCAGCGCCACCAGCAGTACGGCAGATTCCACCGACATCACCTGTCTGCTCGATGCCAAATGCAAGGGCAAGTGGCAACCGGCCTCGCGCGATTCCGGCGTGGACGAAGGGATTTATTTACAATTCTCCGACGAGGTAGCCTTGTACTCGGTTGAACTGGATATCGTGGATGACAATACCGATCCCTCTCTGATATTGTATTTAAACGGCAAGACCACCGGCCCTGATGATGTGGTCTATATAGTCAACAGCACCAAAAAGCCTGAGAGTAAAACGGTAACCTATACTTTTAATGGCCGTGATGAGGATAACTTTCAGAATTCATTACACACCAATGCACGCTCGGTGTTTATTAAAATCAGCGGGTTTCCTGCCATGGGCACGCACAAACCCACCTTCAAGGCATTGCGTTTTTATCGTCGCAGCAAGACCGGCGATCCAAAAGAAGTAGTTAGGGCACCTGTGCAGTTTAGATTGCCAACGATTATCAAAACAGAGATTAGCGCCAGCTCGATACTATCACCCTCCACGGCTTATCACCCTGCCAACCTGTTTGATTCCCGCTATGACTTCGCCTGGTCGACGGACGGCACCAAGGTTAACGGCATCGGTGAAAAGCTCAACCTGACCTTCGCACGCGAAGTAAATATTGCCGGTCTGTATGTGTGGAACGGTTATCAACGCTCAACAGCACACTTTGAAAAAAATGGACGCGTAAAATTATTACAACTGACATCCAAACAGGGCGACAGTCAACGTGTAGCACTGGAATCCGTTTCTGGTTTACAAAAGATTACCCTGGCCAAAGCCCTTATGCAGGTAAAACAACTGACCATCGAGATTGCCGACATCTACAAGGGCAGCGCCTACAAGGATGTCTTGATCTCCGAGCTGCGCTTTATTGATGACAAAGGGAATATCGTGCTGCCCAATGCCACCTTGCCCACGCTAGCCTATGAGAAAGAGTGGGATGATTTTGTCGGTAGTTCCTGGAGTACATTTTTGCAAAACATTTCACCCGGCATGAGTGAATGTATTAACTCCTGCAATACTAAACGCCTGCGATTACGTTCTAATGGTACCTTTGTGATTTACCTGGATTTTGGTGCAACAGAATACGGAAGTGTGTCGGCCAATGTGCTGGAAGGCAACTGGGCGGTCGAACAAGGCAAGTTACGCATCTTTGGTAAACGGTATACAACAGAGTTACGCAGCTCGGATTACGTACAAGCTGCAGAAAATAAGACGGTACCAACGGCCAAGATATTCCAGAGTTATGTCACCTTTACTCGTTATAACGATTTATCCAAAGACAAACAGGAAAAAGTCTTTCAAGCGCTGGTTAAAAGCAGACCTCAACCCAGCGATAATGGCCAGGGCGGTTTTACCTGGGAAAAAACCTGCAACATCACTCCCGACAATACGAATTATTTGTTGTTTGCCAGTTCCTGGCAGGCACTACTGGACAACACACGCAAATATATTGAAAAAATCAATCCTTATTATATTGAGTCGTCCGTCGTAACGGATCTATTTATGCCCAGCAACAAAGTCTATGGTTGTTACGTAGGTTGTGACTAACACGGATGCGAGGTCATTTTTATTTAAGCCTGTCACTGGTTATTTTTGCGCTATTGCTATTTTGGCAATTATCACAGGATGCATTCTTACGCGGCCCGGATGCCTATTACTACGCCCTGCAGGCGGATTACTGGGCAACAACCGGTAACGTTAAGATACCCGACAACTCCTTGGTGCACCGCATCAACGGCTTGTTGACCCGTACTGGAATGGGCGCGGAAACCGCCATTCGTCTCTGGGCTTGTTTGTCATTGCTCATGCTGGGCCTGTTAAGCAGCCTGTTGTTACAGCGAGGCAAGACACTTTTACTGGTGAACGTAACAGGCTGGTTGCTGCTCTCGCCCTCTTTATTGTTTATTGCCATCGAGTTTTCAACTCTGTTCAGTATGTTACTCGCATGGCCCGTGCTAGTGTATTTTCTGACGCGCCCGAAGCCTTACACCTTACTTGCCATCCTGCCTGCTTTGCTTGCGGTGTTTATTCACAAAGCGGCGATACCGCTGAGCGGTTTGATTTGTGTGTTGGTGTTGCTGGAGAATCGGCAAACGCTATTTTACCGGCATAAGACAGTGCTAATTGTGTTAGTCGGCATTAGCCTGACAACGGGTCTGTATTTTCTCAAAGGTGATTATTTTCACTGGCTTGACCTGCAGCGCCTGGGGAATTGGCACGACCTGTCGCCAGGAATAATAACGGTACTGAGTCGAGAGGCCATGCCGCTAGCAATCAAACTTGAATTACTCGGCAGCATGCTGCTGTTGCTTGCTGCCATCGTATTTTATATGAAGCGAGCCCTACAGCAGCGCTGGCCGGTATATTATGCCGTTGCATTGATTATACCCGCATGGTTTCCCTTCTCTGCGGAAGAAGTTTTGGGTGTCGGCGAGCGCTATGCGTTATTGCTGCCCTTTCTGGTCATGCTATCGGTGTTATTGCTTGCAACACAACAAACGGCTGAAGTAAAACCTCGACACGCTGATGCCTTTCCGGTGGTGTATATTGCCTTGCTCATCGCCAGTCTCGGACGTCTATCGTACAGTCATCCCACGTATCTGGACCCGGACAACCGGGCCTATGCCGCTATTAGCCAGCAGCTACGGCACGATACTATTCCGATGTTGATCGCCCACCGCGGTCTGAACTTTTATTATAAATTCAAAACGCACAAGGAATCCTTTCCTTACGAACCGGAGCCGCATTGGGATAAGACGCATATCTGGCGTCTGAGTTTTAAAATTACCGCGGATGAATTTACCTATTACCTGCCGGAGGCCTGTTCTTGGGGGAGTGGTTTGATCAAGGCGATGAATGAGAAATACTATTATCTGATCCGTGAGGATTGCTGGGTAAAATTTCGTGAGGCCGTGCGTGAAGAGGAGAACCAAGACCTCTACGATCGTATCTGGCATTCCTGGCGTAACCCATCCAAAGCCAGGCCCGGTTTTTTATATCGCAAACATGCGAATGAAAGCAACCGGCAACAAGACGAATTCTCAACTTTTTAATATGATCCGTCTCTTTATCCAAACACCCTGTGGTATTTATTGTTCATCTATTACACACGCCAAAGGTGAAGGCACATTTTCAACATGTTGGAAGAATACTGCTCCATTCAATCTCCGCCGCAGCCACCCCCACATCCCCCGCCACCGCTATCACCACCACCATCAGCACTACTGCTGAATACGCTGTCGCCAAAGCCATCGGTGCTGCCGTCAAAACTGCTGCTACTGAAGTCGCCGCTGCAATACGGGGATGAGGTACCGTCTTTGCTTTTCTTTGTGCAATCCAGGGCATAGGTAAAGCCATGGGGAATATAAAGTTTGCTGTCGATGGCAAACAACAGCGGCAGGCGCGTGGGTGTGCGTGGATTGATGTTTTCTTCCAGACACGCATACCACCAGGTGCGGCGCAGACCGGTGTTGTCTTGGCGACTGGCACTGAGTACCACAGCCGGGGTGTGATGCAGGAATTGGCCGAAGGCCTTGCTGCAAAATTGCTGGTAATGGCGGGTGTAAAGAATGAATTCATGCCAGAGATCATCGACCACTTGCGAGGGCATGGAAACAAACTTGCGCCCGCTTTTCAAATGGGCGAGAAAGAATTGGCGTAAGGCGCGGGCGACCAGGTGTTTGTCTTTGAGCGCGAGTTGCGGTTGTTGCTTGGCGAATTTCTCCAGCAGACCCGGTGGAAACATGTAGGTACGGATGAATTTTTCGCGCGCCAATTGCCGCCCGTGTGACCATGTCCAATACATCACGCTAATGGCAATGAGCGTGACAAACACTGCAACTATATTCATGTGAACGCTCTCTTATCGATTTTGTTTGTCTATCATGTTACGCAATTCGCGTTTGTCATTTCTCAGGTTGTTGAAAAAGGCGTTACTCAATGAAAATTATTTAAACCGACTAACGTCGCCTGCCAGTAACCAAATTGTATTATTGGATTCCGGCTCGCACGGCGTTTGGCCGGAACGACGCGACGCAGCGATATTTTGAGGTTTCATCAAGCTGTTAACCGCGTCGTACGTTATCACTCGGTATCACGTCACTGCCGTAAAAACGGATACACCATTTGTTTTAAATAGCCGCGGGGTACCGGATGGCCGCTGACGCCGTAGCCGCTGGGCCATTTTCCTTTGGGCATGTAATAGGTGCCGAACAGGCGATCCAGCCAAGGGAAGTGAATGGCGAAGTTGACATCGATGGCTTCTTTTTCGATGCCGTGGTGCCAGTGATGAAAGCGTGGCGTGACGATGAAGGGTTTGAGTCCTTCGATGTTCCACTTAAGATTGGCGTGAATATATGTGGCGTACAGATAGACGATGACCAGATAGATATACATCGCGTCAAGGGCAAAGCCCAAGACATACATGGGGATGATGGTGAGACCACGCACGCAGATGATTTCGATCACGTGCATGCGGGAACCGGCGAGCCAGTCCATGGTGCGGGCGGAGTGATGCACGGCGTGAAAACGCCACAGCCACGGCACGCGATGAAAGGCGCGATGTACCCAGTATTGCACGAGGTCGGTGAGCACCATGATTTCGATGACTTGCAACCACAGCGGTTGGCTGGCGATGAGTGTGCGAAAGGCGGCGCCTTGCACGTGGGCAAGCAGGGTCATGGCCGGTGCCATGGATAAAAACGTGAGGCCTTGCACCATGAGACTGCTGATAAAAAAGTAAAACAAGTCTTCGCGCCATTCACTGCGAAACACGGCCTGCGGTTGGCGTGGGAAGAATCTTTCCAGCGGCAAAAATAGAATGCCGGTGAACAACAGGTTGAGCAGGAACCAATCCAGTCCCAGATAGACATCACTGCGCGCATTCACGAGGCCTTGAGCGTGCGCACCGCCGAGCGCCACGGCAAGGAGGATCAGGCCGATGCTGGTAAAACCCAGGGCGCGGCCTTGGCGCAGGATTAAACTGATGATGGCCAGCACAAATCCGCTGAGCAGCATCACTTGGATCACCGTGCGCACGAGTGTGCCGTCGATGGCGTTGCGGATGGCCGGCACGCTTAACCAGTGCGGGTAGCGCAAGATCAGTACGGCGCCGAAACATACCAGGGCCAGCACCAGTGCGATCACACCACTGAGCCAGCCTTGACCGATTTTGCGCGCGGCGGAATCGGATTCCAGTTCGGTAATGAGTGTCTGTAACAGTGTCATGCAGTGGATCCCCTAATGGTGTGTTTGTTGTTAACCCTGGCGGCAACACGCTGCTCGGGCAACCGCTTATTATATACAGGCCAATGGCTATTCCCAGCGGTTCTTATCGGCTGGGGGGTAGTTCAACACCACGCCGCGCAACTGTGCCGGTGTGTTCGTGGGCGGGTCGAAGACGGCGTTTGCCGGGCGGCAATCGCGTTGAAAATTCTTGTGAACCGGTAGTGATTTTACCGTGTGTGGCGCAGTGAAAAGACGCCGCGAGCCGCTATAGTTGAGTATGTCCCCTTTGAATCAGGTATGACGAATGCTATTTGAGCAGATTTTCCGCTCGCTGGTGGCGAACATTAACGACGTGGTCATGGTGATGGATGCCACACCGCTGGATGACGGCGGTCCGAAGATCATTTACGTGAACCCGGCCTTTGAGCAGTTGATGGGTTACACCGCCGAAGAGGTGGTGGGCCAGAATCCGAAGTTGCTGCAGGGTCCGGGGACCGATGACGAAACCCGTTTTAAGATCCGCGATGCGATGCGCCACGGCAAGGGTATTCGTACCCAGATACTGAATTACGATAAACACGGCAAAGAATTGTGGCTGGACATTAACATGGTGCCGCTGTTCGATGCCGATGGTGAGTTGGCCTATTACGCGGCGATCGAGCGTGACCTGACCGAATACAAACGTTTACAGTCGCATCTGGAAAACATGGCGACCACCGATAGTTTAACGGGGCTACCCAATCGCGCGGCCCTGATCGATTGCGCACTCAAAGAGTTTGACCGTGCACGGCGCTATGTGCATCCGTTGTCGGTGGTAATGATCGATGTGGATCATTTCAAATCCGTCAATGACAAGCATGGCCATGCGATAGGTGATCAGGTGTTGCAAGCCGTGGGGGTGTTGTGTCAAAAAGGCTTGCGCGGTTCGGATTTACTCGGGCGTGTCGGTGGTGAAGAATTTGTCTTGTTATTGCCGGATACACCCAAAGCGAATGCGATTTTCGTCGCCGAGCGCATGCGTGAACAACTGGCCAAGTCGCCGATCAGCTTGGCATCACTGACGCTGAGCATTACCGCCAGTTTTGGGGTGGCCTGCATCAGTGAACAAGATGCCGATTTTAATGACATCCTGCGACGCGCCGATGCGGCGATGTATCAAGCCAAACAAAACGGACGCAATCAGGTGCAGGCGGCGGTGTAAGCTGGAGGTCGGCCTTAAGCCCGGCCTGCTTAGCAGTTTGTCGAAAAAGACATTACTCAATGAAAATTATTTGCACCGACTAAAGTCGACTGCCAGTAACCGATTGTATGACTGGATTCCGGCTCGCACGGCGTTTGGCCGGTACGACGAGACACGGGCTAACTTCGAGTTTTTCAACAAGCGGTTAGGAAGGCACAAAGTCGACAGGCACAGTCAAGGTGTAGGGTCCACCACTGCGGGAACCAAACTCAAATTGCAGAATACGCGCAAGAATACTCTCTTCCAGGGCCGGATCATTGAGCTCACTGGATTTGATCCTGGCGGCCGAGACTTTGCCGGAGGGCAATACGGTCAACTCAATAATGAGTTTACCCTTGAGACCGGGATTAGCGCGCCGTGCGCGTTGATAGAGTGAATGTAATTTGTTTTTGTTTTGATCCATCACGTAGCGAATATCTTCTTCCGTGCGCGACCCGTCGCCTTGCGCAGTACCACGTTTGATAACAGGCGGCGGTGCCTTTATTGCATTCGCGTTATTGGCCGCCAGCAGTTGATCCCGCGCCGCTTTACTCTGTGCCTCATCCAGCTTGGTGGTGCCCACGGCGGCGACATGTTTACCACCACCGACACCGCCACTGCCCTTGCCGCCATCGGTCGTGAGGATCTTGCTATCAACGGATGCCGCTTTTGAGTCTGACTTGGTGATATTACGGCTAATCATGCTATCGACGTTCGAGGTGTCGATTAAATCCGCCAGTTCTTTTACATGCGCGAGCAATCCCGACTGTTCGGCTTTTTTGCGCGCGGTTTCCTGGGTCTTGGTTAACGGTTTGCGATCTTCCGGTTTGGCACGATTCGGCAAAGGTTCGCGTTTGGGTTCCGGCGGTTTTGGTTTGGGTTTTTCCTCGGGCTTGGGTTTCGGAGGCGGCTTGGGGCGTTCCCTAAATAATTTTGCAATACGATCAGGGACGGCCTTGCGGGTGTCGCGTTTTTCCGCGGGAATATCCACCGTGGCTAAAAAGATTCCGACCAGGACAAAAACAGTCAGCACCACACTGAGAATGACATTAAAGGTGTGGTCGGTTTTGGCTTGAGGGCGCCATTTGAGCGCCAGGCTTTCATATGTCATTACTGACATTATTTTTTACTCTTGGATTTTTGATAGGCGGCAAACGCAATTTGCGTATAACTTTCCTTGCTGCAGGTGGTTAATATCTTTTTCAGCAACTGATAGGGTATGGTCTCATCACCCATAATCGTCACGGCGCGTTTCTCCGCAACGGTTTTTTGCACTAACAGCACCTTGGAGGCATGAAACCTCAATTCCTTTCCGAGTGGTTCAATCAGACTGTCATTCGACGCCAACACGCCAGCAACACTCGCCACTTTTATGCCTTGAACCAGGATACTATCCTTGGTCACTTCAATAATCAGCGTCTCTTCCGGCTGTTTCTGTGAAACCGTGGTGGGAAGTTTTAGATTCTTGTTACTGGGTAGATTTTGGGAACTGGTGCTGACCAGCAAGAAAAACACCAGGATCGTAAAGATATCCATCATCGAAACCAGATTGAGTTCCGAGCCGCTGTTGAGCTGTTTAAAATGCTGCATGCGTTTAGATCGGCCGGTGACTTTGTGTTTTTTCATTTGGACCTTGCGTGGGGCTTAATGAGTCGCTGGACTCGCATCGCCGATGGATATTTCAGGAAACAATTCATACGACTCGACACGCAGCCCCGTTGCGACATCCGCATTGCGCACGTAATCCATCACCCTAATCAACGTCTTGTAATCAATCGCGGGTTCAACCAAGAGGGTGATATTTTTCTCGGCGGGAAAACGTGATTTGATCTCCAATAAGAATTTGCTGAACAGTTCCCAATTGGTTTCGCCCTTGCTACGGTCAAATCGCTTAATCAAGCCAATGTTGCCGTCTTGAACATCAAAACTGTTTTCGCGCAGGACTAATTCCAGCTGTAGTTTTATGGCGTCAGGTTTATCCTGAATCGCATCCAGTGCGGGGATATTCAACTCAAGAATCGTGATTTCAGTAAAGACGGCGGTGATTAACAAAAATGGCACCAGAATAACCATTAAGTTCATGAACGCCGTGATATTGAGTTCTTCGACTTGCTTGAGATGATTGGCGAAATGCTTTTTCATACTACCGTGCCGTATTATTCCTTAACCAATAAATTTAACGATTTCACCGCGGCTTTTTCCAAGCTATCGATCAGATGTGCAGTTTTCGTTACCAGATAGGAGTGAATTAATAACAGCGGAATGGCGGCGATCAAGCCGAAGGCCGTGGTGTTCATCGCCACCGCGATACTGGAGGACAGTAACTTGGCCTTCTCCGAGGGATCCGCATCAGACACCGCGGTAAATGCCTGGATCAAGCCGACAATGGTGCCGAGCAAACCCAACAGCGTGGCGATATTGGCAAACGTGGCGAGATAATGGGTACGCTTGATCATGTCAGGCATGGCGTCCATCATGCCTTCGTCCATCGCCGATTCAATCGATTCACGTTTTTTATGCGCGCCATGTTTGGCCAGGCCGTAGCCGATGACCAGTGACAAGGGGGTATTGAGATTCTCGACTAATTTAAACGCGCGTTGCAGATCGTTCGCTTTGAGCATCGGCACCAGCTGCGACCAAATCTTATTTGTTCTTCTATTAGTTTTGCTAATATAAAAGAAACGCTCGATCGCAATTGCCAGACCGAGTGCAAAAACCAACAGGATGGGATACATAAAGAATCCACCTGAGGTAAAAAACTTCACCACATCCATAATATCCATAGTCAACCTCTTAAGTATTCAGCAAACGCCGCCACAATAGTTATATATAGAATAATGTATCACATTTACCCACTCGCCGTGTAGAGAAAAGTGACTTGCCTCATTCAGCGAACCTTTTGCTAGCCTGCTGCAGTCTTTGGACTGATATGATTCACTTCACTGTCCAGATTGTCCAAAAGAATTTTGCGCTCTTGCCGGTAGTTAATGACAGTCATTTGTTGATGGTAGTACGCATCGACAAGTTCGCGTAATTGCCGGGCGAAATAATCAATTTTAGCACTCACTTTTTTGGTATCTCCCTTAGAATACGAAACCCCGTCAGCGGTTCAGCCGCACCGGAATATTTGCGCACGGTCTTCACGTCACATTCATCCATGGAATCTTCATAGGTGCCACCCATGGCCAAATAGGACATGTCTTTATCCGATACCACTTCCTGTGCATTACCCAGATAGTTGACCATGCCCCAGCCATTTTGCATACCGGCATTGACGCGTACGAATTGCCCGCCCTTTTGCAGGCCACGGGAGCTTAACTGGCAGTTGCGATTGGGGTCATGACTGGTGGTGTTGCCGGTGGCGGCATAGAGCCACTCGGTTTTGGTGGGTAAACGATATCGCTGTAGCGTGGTCTTGCTAAGCCATTTCAGATAACCGCTCATCGTACTGATACTGATATTGGTTGCCGGCAAGTTGTCATCCTCACCCGGCAATTTTTCACAATCCTTGGTGGCCGCACAATATTGATTTAATTCCTTGATCGATACTTCATATTTGCCAATGGCAAAGGCATGTAAATTTCCCTCGGCGGGAACAACGACCAAGGTCGGTCCATTACCGATACCTTGGGTCTTGTCTTTGCAGACGGCACGGTCACCTCGCCCGCCTAATCCGGCAATAGAGGTGTCACAGGCATCCCTGGGGGTTATTTTAATTGAGGCAAGCAGCGTGTTACCGCCAAATATCTTCAAGGCGCTGTTTTTTGATTCCAAGGCACTGTCGGGATTGGTTTTGGCGATATCGGTGATACATTCGGCCAGTTGGACAATAAAGGAATCCTCCAGCTTTTTATAACCTTGCATATCCAGCGAGCGCAGCTTTTCGATGGCAATACCCAGATCACGCATATTCAAGCGGGAGCGACACTCTAACTGCTGATTGACGTTCTTGAGCGCCAGATCAAAATCGGTTTTTATCTTTATTTTCTGTGTCGCCAGATCTTGCCGTTGTTTGTCGGTTGCCGATTTATCCTGGGCGTCGGTCGCGGTTTTAATATGCAGCAGCTTCATTAGTTCAGCCAGCTTCTCTTTTTCCGCATTCAGCGCGATTGGATCAGCGGTATAGCGGTAGGCGTTATCCACCAGCAATGCCGCCTTTGAATATTCTTTTTTGTCGGAGAGTTCCTTGATCTTATTCATGTACATGCCATACACCGTGCTCCTGGTGGACAACAACCACTCATCGGGCCGGTTCGATAACAATTCTGTTATGGATTTTATTTCTTCCCACATATCGTTCTCCCATTGCGGAGAAAATGAATTATCCAACAATAATTTTTCAATTTTTTTCTTGTATAAATCATATTTAATTTTAAATTCAATTTCACCCAGATCAACCGTCGACGGCGGTGTTTGCCGCACGGAACCACCCGGGCTTAAGACCAAATAGCCAATTATCGCCAGCAGCGCGACCAACACTATCAGGGCAGCCACGATGTAGGAGGACTTGGCCTGCGGCAAGATTAATTTATAAAATTCATCAACCGTGGCAACCCGATCTTCGCGCCTGAACGACAAGGCCTTTTCAATCGCCTTCCACTGTTGTTTTTTAATATCGGTAATGCGCTTTGGCTTTAATTTGCGGTTAAACGCCTCGTCCGCGGGCATTCGATTGAAGGGATGTTCGCCGGTCAGCATCTCATAGGCGATGCAACCCAGCGCATAAATATCATCGCGGACATCGGGCTTTTTGCCACGCAACATTTCACGGCTGGCATAGGCCGGGGTCAGCGCACCCAAGGTTCCAGCGTCAAAAACTGTTTTATCGTTGGTGCTACCGGCACGATCAATGCCGGCCACGGCACGCGCGATGCCAAAATCAAATATCTTTGCCTTGCCTTCGTTGGTAATAAAAATATTACCCGGCTTAAAATCCGAGTGCACAATGTTTTCATTATGCGCTTGAATTAACGCGGGACAGATACCGTCCAAAATCGCCCATACATCGTTGCGTGGCAGTCCGGTTGTACTGTATTGTTTGATCAGCTGATCCAGCGGTTTACCTTCGAGATATTCCATCGTCATAAAAACGATGTCGCCATCACGATCGAAGTCGTAGACCTTCACCACATTGGGATGGGCGATGCGCTGTCCCTTGCGCGATTCGCGTTGCAGTGCGATAAATGACTCGGGATGCGCCTTGAATTCTTCACTCAAAACCTTGATGGCGACATAGGGGTCCCGATCATGCGCCTCGACTTTATGCCGATCTTTGGCCTTGTACACCACCCCCATGCCGCCGACGCCCAATACTTTTTCCAAGATAAAGCGTTCTTTTAATACCCGCAGCTGCGGCGAGGAGGAATAATTACCGGCGTTGCCGTTGTTTTGCGTTGCTGTTTGTTTAATGCGCGTGGGATCGACAGCCGCACGGCCGCCTGCTGAATTTACCCGAGTCTGATCAGGCGGCGCAGCACTTTGACCAAAATCGGCTTTGCTGCCTTGGCGATTGTCTATTCGGGTATGATCGGATTTTTTAAATAACGTTTTATCCGAGTGTGCATTGGCGGAATCGCTGGCTTTGTTACCTGGCCGGCCTTTATTGGCCGCGTCATTATCTTTCGGATCTTTCATAGGACACTTCTTTATCTTTGGTCACTTAAGTGAGATCCTGCCGCGAACCCTTGATCACAATCGCCGACACATTGTCAGACGCACCGTTTTGCAGTGCGCATTGAATTAAACCGTCCACCGACTCTTTTGAGTCTTTCAATGCCAATTGCGTTTGCAACATTTCTTTATTGACTGAGTTGTATAATCCGTCACTGCATAACAAAAAGGTGTCACCCAACTGCACGCCGAATAGTTCAATATCCACATACAGATCGTTGTTGGTCCCTACCGCGCGTGTGATCACATTTGAATCCGGGTGATTGACCGCTTCTTCCTCGGTGATGGTGCCGAGCTGTAATAATTCGGATATTTCGCTGTGGTCACGTGATAGTTGCGACAGTTCGTTGCCGCGATATAAATATAAGCGTGAATCACCCGCCCATAAACAGACACCGACTTGATCATGAATCACCAGACAAACAAATGTGCTGCCGACGACTCGCCCTTCCAGCATGATGTCGGAATACTCAAGCAAGCGTTGATTGACATCAAGAATGGTATTTTCAATGTTGTCCACCACGGTATTGAGGTGCTTGGCGCTTTCGAGTACCGCCAACGCATCGACAATCATTTTGCTGGCGACATTTCCCGCCTCATGACCACCCATGCCGTCCGCAACCACCCACAAACCGATTTCCGGCTTGGATAGAATCGAGTCTTCATTTATCTTTCGCACCGTACCCACATTGGACTCGGCATTACTCATCCATCGAATCGGGCGTCTGATCGTAATATCATTCATGGCAAAAAATAGTTCGCTTATATTTAAACAATATCAATGTCGCTATGGAAGATGAATCATTCGTGCAGCGAATGATTCGCCCGTCTCAAGCGCATAAATACGGTTTGCATAATTAATGTTTTAATAAATAAGTTTGTGGCCAACCCCAATTCAACCATTGGCCGTCAAGCATGGCGGGTATCTTACTGACCGAGGGTAATCCTTGCACGCCAAACAGGCATGGCGCAATGCGTTCCGAGCCTCGCGTCGTCCATACACTGTAACTGCTAAATGACTTCACCAGTAATGAGTCCAGGATGTAGGGATAAATGGACATGGGCGATTGCTCTTCAAAATCCATATTGATTTGAATTGAATTGGCATCGAGCATGCGGCCGGAACTGACATAATTCGACATAAAATTCAGTTCAAGGCCGCTCAGCTGCTCAATCAATTCATCCACCATGAACTGACCATCCAAGGCTTGCAGTGCTAACTCCTCGATACTGGCATACCAATCCGCATGCGCGGAAACAAAATCAATCGGATTTATCTCATCCGGTAATCGGATCACCACCGAGAATGGATAATAGCGCCCTACTTGATCCACGCTGGGCATCAATATCCCGGCCCAGCGATTTTCATCAATCACCCCGGGTGAAAAAACAAAGCGCCATATCGGACTGGTCAGATAAATATCCAGCCATTCCTCACCGAGCTGCTCCTTGGAGCCGGCGATGTAATATTGCATCCATTCATCCCAAACCGAGATAAAATTAGCCGGTAAATTCCGCTGAATAAAATCTCCGTGCATCGGCAATTTACCAAACACGCCCGGTTGCGTTACTGCTTTCATTTAGATTCCCTCTGGACACCGGAAGGAGCCTAACAGATCTTTGTTAAACGGATTGTGGATGCTCTTGGCCTTAATTTCATATTGAATACTGTGTTTGTTGGCGGTGCTGGCGGCCGCACTCGTATCCTGCTCGCTGCGATTGCCTTCCGCGACACTGTAGGTGACCAAATAAACATTCGAGGAAGTTGGCGTCAACTTTGAACGGTCCTGCAAGCGAAACCAAGCCCAAGGGCCCTCATAGGTCATCGAATGTTGCTGTTCGTTCAAGTCTTCAAAATTAAGCCGTACGCGGCTGTGGAGATCATCCGCCGCCCACTTAAAGGTTTCCCACAACTTCGGACCGTGACTGTAGGTAATCCGTGAGTCACCCACCTCCAAGGTAAAACTCGCATCGGTTCTTTTCATGTCCGCCGGTTTCAACTGGAAGGTCAGGCTCGGCATGGCCGGATTTTCCGTGAAAAAGACCGTCTTGATATCCGCGGCCTTCTTCATTTGCGCGATGCCGCCGGCGGAGATGCCGATACTATAATTATCAATGCCGCGATTTGTCCAACCATGACCGACATCCACAAAGGGTTTTACAAACTCCGTGGTAAATTTATCAATGGTGCCGCCCGGTTTGTAGAATTCGATAAAATCCAATGTCGCAATTTCATCACGCGCCGCGTTGTTGAGCGGGTATTTATTGGCAAGCCCATTCATGTACGGGGTATAGACCTGGGTGCGCCACTCATTGCTCAAGTAACCATGTGCGGATTGTAATATCACCTTCCAGGTTTCCTGCGACACCGTGGTTAACCAACGATTTAACGGATCTGGCAGTGGCGGTGACTTGGCATAGCTCGCCAGTGCGGTAATGGCATTGCCGGAGCCACCTTGATAACGTGCCTTGGCAATTTCAAACGCCTTTTTGCCGGGCTCGGGGGAAATGACGATTTCATTGAGAAACTCTTTCAATTGTTGAATCTTCTGAATGGTCCCACTAATCGCCGCGGGGTTAGCGGGGTTACTCGCTGATTCACGCATTAATTTATTGATGGGACTGAATTGGGTATCCACCGGGGTAAATTCTATCTTGCTCGCCAGAAATGCGGTTAACTTCTTTTTGACACTGTCTCCTGAGCCGCCCCCTGCGGCATCATCCACCGCATTGGTCAAGGCTTGAATAGTCAATTGGGTGTTTTTCGCACCCACCCTGAGTATCCCAAGCAACGGTGATTGCACCGGATCGGTAAGACTGGTGATCACCTCGTTCGCCTCTTGCAAGTTCTGAAACGGTTTCACGTTCAGCGAGCTGTAATAATTCAGCCAGAGCGCCTTGTACTCGGCCATGTAATACTCTTTGACCTTCTCGCTGATCTCTTTTAAATCTTCTTTGACAATACTCTCACTACCGGGGGTATCGTCATACAACACCCATTTTTCCCGCGAAAACCGCGCGAGCACCTCGGAATCCGGTGCAAAACTGACATTGTCATAACCGTCTTTGGTAAATAACAAGGGGATTTGCAGGTGTTGGTTTACCGCCTCATTCATGACGTAGGCCGTGCGCAACGAACCGCCGATTTCATCGGCAAAGTTGGTTTTCTGCGCCAATTTCGGATCCGAACGAATTTGCGAATAAATTCGCTGTGGCATTGGCAGGCGTTGCAATATGCCACGTACCGATTTTACTAATTCCTGATTGATCGGTGCGGCAACGGGCTTTTGTGCCAGCAGGGCCTCTAAATGGACTTTTAACTCATCGCGTGCCGTAGCTTGCCCGGCGAAATCTTTTGTCCAGCTGGTGGCGAACCATTCGCTGATACCTTTTTTATCCAGGTATTGAGGTTTGTTAAACATTAAATACAGGCGAAAGTTGTTATATAAGTCGTCGCTCGCGAGGCCGCGTTTAATGTTGCCCTCCAGGTATTTTATCACGCGCGGCAAGAATAATTTCCGGAGTTGCAGCTCATAGGCCTCCGATGCCGCATCGGCGACCGTGCCGTCATACATACCTAAATTGGAAAGCCAGGGATGCGCCTCTTTTTCATAGACCACGCTGGCCTTGGCAAGGGCATTGAGCGTCGGCAACGCCGTGCGCAGATCCTCTGACCAGTTATTTAATCGTTTACTCTCCGTCGTGTATTTGTTTATATACTCGGAGACTTCGTTCAAATAGGATTTGTTTTGAATAAACGCGCCTGCCCAAACGAGAATCATGGTCACGGTCAGTGACGTTATCCCCACATAGCTGGCACGTTGCGTCCAGCGGATAAACGATTCATAGCGGCGATTGGAGCCGACCAGTTCGGATTCTGGAAAAATAACGCTGCGAAACAATTGGCCGAGGAAATAACTTTTGCCCTGCGCCATCCCGGTTTGCACCACCTGGCGATCAAACCCAAAGTTGGCGGAGACCACCGACATTAACCGATCAATCGGGGTACCGTCCTGCACACCGCTGGTAAAATAAATGCCGCGCAAATACGGCTGGTAGCGATAGCGATTCTTGATGAAGGTCTGTTGCACAAAATCCAACACCATCTTTTGCAGATTTTCCATTTGTTGTGGAAAACCTTGAATCGCCCCACGCCGGTTGACATCACGTTCTTGTTGGACACGCCAAATCACCCGCTCGTATAAGCGCTTAACTAATTTACGATACTCGTCCTCAAGAAAATCAAAATCGGGCGACTGCAACGGTTTGGGCGCGTTGGGTAAGGAGATGCCACAGACTTGTTCCCGATCATCCTTGGTCAAGTCTTCAAAAAACTCGGAAAACCCGGAGATCAGATCACACTTGGTGAACATGAGATAGATCGGAAAACGTATTTCCATTTTATCCATCAGTTCATCAATGCGAGTACGGATCGTCTTGGCGTGTTTAAGCCGTTCTTCCTCGGTTTGGGTCAATAAGTCCTGCACACTGATCGCGACGATCGCGCCATTAATCGGCCGACGCCGGCGGTGTTTGCGTAATAATTCAAGAAAACCGTCCCAGGCCGCGCTATCAACCACCTTGTGACTGTCTTGGGTGGTGTAGCGGCCCGCGGTATCAATTAACACGGCTTCATTGGTAAACCACCAATCACAATTACGCGTGCCGCCCACACCGCGCAAGGCGCCCTTGCCGAATTGTTCCGCCAGTGGAAAATCGAGACTGGAGTTGACCAAGGCCGTGGTTTTACCCGCACCCGGCGGGCCGATGATAATGTACCAGGGTAATTCATACAGCCCGCGTTTGAGTCCGAGGCCCTTGAACTTGTGTTTTTTTAAGATGGCCAAGGCCTGCGAGAATCGCTCGCCAATTTGCAGCATTTCTTCCGACTTCTGGTTGGAGGTAATTCCGCCCTGCGAACCGGACGGGCTGTTTTGCAAGTCATTGACTAATTCATCATTGTTTTTCCGGCCTTGCATTTGAATGCGCAGATTATTCAAACCCCACAGCAAGACGATGACCATGATCAGCACTAAGCGTGTCACCTGTCCTTCCAAAGGCGCGTAATTACTCGCACCAAATTTGATAAAGGGACCGATGAACCAAATTAACAGTGATAACACTATCAATCCGATGATCGAGATAAAAATCCTGTTTTTAATGATCTCAATTAATTTTTTCATTTACTGACCCAGCGCCTTATACCTATTTGCCTAAATTAGGATTGTTACTCTGTGTAGTGACATCACTCTTGGCGACATCCGCCAATTGTTTCACGATATCCGCGGAGGAGTTATACATCATGACGCGAAACGTACTGAATCCCAACACCAATATCCCCGCCATCACGCTGGCGATGACCCACATCGGTACGTAATGCGCCAATGAATTTCTGACTTTCCCCAAGCCTTGGCCACTGGGTGACAATGTGCGTTCATACTCACCACGATGGGTGCGAATGATTTTGAATAATTCATCGCGCATCTGTTCGATCTTCTCGCGACCATGGTGCACCACCCGATACTTACCCATAAAGCCTAAGCTCAGACACAAATACATGAGTTCCAAAATATCCAGATTCTCAGCCGGGCGATCGCGCATGCGGTCCAGGATTTGGAAAAACTTTTCACCGCCGTGGGTCTCATTATGGAAAACACTCAGCAGGGTGCGTTGTGTCCAGGCGCTCTCCGCTCCCCACGGCGTGTTGAGTACCGCTTCATCCAGTACCGCACAGAGTATGTAGCGTGCGGACAAGACGATTTCCGGCTTGATATTTTGTTCCTTGACACGCGTTTCAAAGGTGCGGATCTCTTTGACGATTTGTTGATGCAACCCCCCCACGTTGGGATGGCTCATCGAACCGTGTACCTTGGAGAAAACCGCAACCAGCATGGCGGCCGCATTGACCAGCGGATTTAAGCCGGCAGCGGTATTAAACTGACCGCCCTGCGGTTCAACATAGGGAACGCGCGTATTGCCTGTTCGTTGTTGTGCATACGCGGCGTGCGATGCCGACGTGCCCGCGGGCGCTTGGGGTGTATAACCCGCACTTCTGCCGCCCGGCGCCGGTTTGATGATCGTGCTATCTTTGCTCGTTCCCTGCGACTGCCGAAAGACCGTCTTGTCTGTCTTATCAGAACACATTGTTTACTCCTGAAAAATAATCATTGCCGAACGGCCCAAAACTCCAACTCAAGCCCCGGAAAATCACCGCCTATATGCACAGCAAAACCACCTGAGTTACTCAATTCCTTCCAAAACGCATTATTCCGATCAAGTTCAAAATAGGTGTAACCGGACCGATAGGGAATTTGCCGTGGTGCCACCCCTAAGGCCCGAACCGGAATACCTGGCATGGCGGCATTGACCAGTTGCCGGATTCGTTCCACCGGGCCGATCTTTATTTGCGCAGGCAGATTGGTGCGCAAGGCGTTTTCTTGCATGTCCGCGCGCGCCGCCAGGACAAACATCGAACCGGTGAGTAAACTGCGGTCGGGAATTTGGGCGACCCGAATACCGAATTTTTTCTCCACCAGCGCCAGCGCGATCGCCGTTTGTTCGTAAACCATGCTTAAGAATTGCCGTAACGCGGCAATGACCGGCGCAAACGTCGCTTGCAGATTATCGTGTAAATACGCGGGGAAAACCGGTGGCCGCTTGTTTTTGGCGGCGAAGGTGGAAAGTTCACCGACCATTTGCACCGATTCGGCGAACAGCATGACCGGATGTAATCCCTTAACCTGTGAGAGATGTGTCGCCAAGGGCTCCAAGCGGTTAAGCAGTTGCAACATCATATAATCGGCGATTTCCGCGGTACCACCCCGTTGCGTATCCGCAAGACGGCCCGCGATCGATTCGCCCCGATGATGCAACAGCCCCACCAATTCAGACAGAAACCCCTTTAATCGCAGTGAGGCCGCACTGTCTAAACAGGTGGGAATATATTGATTGTCGGTCAAGACATTTTTATCATCGCGCGACTCCGATATCCTGAACAGACCGATACAGACATAACCGCTTAAGTCATCGGATTCCAGGAGTAAGCGTATCCGTAACTTACCCACATCGATAACCAACGTGTCGCCGCCGTCAATCGTGACATCGCGGGTCTCAACCTTGGAGGAATAAAAACGCGCCATGCCTTGATAATCATCATCGGACATGACATCGACCGCGCCAGGCCGTCTGACCGGCAAGGCCAGATAGACAATCTTGTCGTGTGTATTGCCGGGCACCTCAAACACGGGCGGCGGTGCATCTTGATCGGGAAAACTAAACGGGGTGCCATCCGGAAAAACACCCTTGGCATTCAATATCGATATTTTACCGAGCTTCAACAATTGCTCATCGATCGTGAATTCGTGTATTCCCCAGCCGTATTGACCATACGCCGAACATTTACCATCCACATAGCGTTCGAAATAACGTTCCTGCTGCTGAAAGTGCTGAGGGTTTAGAAACATCCCCTCCGACCATACAACCTTGCTGTCTAAAGACATAAGTTATTGCCTAATGGTTAAAAAAAACATTTTTGAATTATCTGCAACGCCGTCTATTACCACAATTAAACCCCCTGCTGCGATTCGGATCTGATAACTAAATTCCATGTCGAGCATAATTTTAATAGTGTGATGGCCGGTGAGTGCGCATTTGTTTATGGGCTAACACGTATGGTATTTCCCGACACATGTATTGTCGCGGATGTCGTAATCACATTGCTTTTAACCACAGGTATAATCACTTTATACGTGGCGTTTTTGTACTCTAAAAATTCAGCATAGATGCCCACGTATTGCGTGCTTTTATCCAGCACAAAACTAAATTCGGCATCCTCACCGGGTTTCAAGCGCTTCAGGCGCTGTTTCGCCACCAGGTCCGCGCCCAAGGCTTCTTTGTCTTTTTCAAATATGTCCAGGAAATTGGCCTTCTCAAACATTTTCGTGGCCTTGAATTCATACATGCGGATGAATAAGGGGGAAGGCGTTTTTCTGTCATCGGGATTGATATCCGCATCGACTTTAAACGCAATAGTCAGATCGGTATCAAATTTAAAAAATTCGCCAACAGTGCTATTGAGCGAACTGCATGAACCCAGCATGAAAATGCCGGCGAGAATTATAAAAAACCTGGAATAAGCCGTGTGTTGCATATTTTTTCCTTTTATTTGAATTAATCATTTTTCCCTGAGAAATTGGCCTTACGCGACATCTGCAATTTCTGTAGCTGTTCTTCATACGCCGTCACAAAGGCGTAGCCGAAAAGATGCTGAAATGAATTATCGATATTATTCACCAGATCCTTATGAAATTCCCGGTACGCATCCCAATTCTTACCCTTCTGATTTACCTTGATGATCCCGGCCTTGCGGTATTTTTCAAAACGGGATTCAAGCGCATCCGGATCAAATCGCTCAATCATTCCCCTGAACGCGGCCTGGATCCCCGCCAACACGGCAACTTGATGTTCTGCAATCCCGCTGAATCCCTCGCGCACGGCTTCAACGGGTTTCTGATAGGCCTTGTTTTCCTTAATGAACATATTTTCCAGCGCGTCTTCCACATTGGCTGAAAACTTGAGCGGGTTGTTTTCAACAGGCTTGATCGTGGTGACATTAATTCTGAATTCTTCTTTTATTTTTTTTCTAAAACCCAGCACTTGAGTTAAGCCTATCATGGTTTCACGCACCAACTCACCGGCGATCTGACTGATCTCCGTTATCTTCTGATCACTTAAATTCCATTTTGACAGGCCCATCGCCTCGATTAACAGCCGATCTTGCGCACTAACATCCCGACGCGCTGCCTTTGGTGCAGACGTGGTTTGCTGGTTTTTCAGCTGCTGGGTTAATAAGGCAATATCCGCGAGGAGTCGATGATTTTCCTTCTCGAGTGCGAAGTTACTGTGCTCGGCCCGCTGTAGCCGGCGCTGCATATCCGAGTCGCCGGTGGAAGGCTTCTTCTGCACGGGTGGTGCGGCCGACGATTTATCTTCATACCAATCATCGGGAATCGCCCCCTTGTCCTGAATCGCGTTCGGCCATGCCAGTGCCTGATTTAACGGATCCGCATTATCAGGCTCACTGCCGCGTAAAAAAATATTTGCTTGCGATCCCGAGTCGCCAAACCGGCTGGGTTTGTCCAACAACTCCAACGGATCCACGGTTTGATTTCCCAAGCCAAAGTTCGTATCAATGATGGGACTCTGCGCGCCAAAGGGATCATCCAGCGGCATGGAGTGTGGACTTGCGAAGGGGTCGCTCGGAAACGACGCTGTGTTGTTTGAAACAAATGGACCGGCGTCGAAGGGATCACCCAACGGGATCGAGCCGGCATCATTCTGCCGCAGCGTGACTCGAAACTCATAGTCACTCAGTGAAAACAGATCACCATCTTTGAGGATCACCCGGTTGCCATTGCCAATGGGATTCAGTGCGCCATTGAGACTGACGAAGGTGCCGTTCGTGCTCAAATCCACCAGATAATAATTTCCACCCTCATAACGGATTTCCGCATGCTTGGTGGACATATAGCGATTAGGATCATCCAAAACCCAGGTATTGCTCGGGCCACGGCCAATCGTCCCACCCTGCTCCGTAAACGTTTGGCTGGCTTGCATCACGCTGATGTTATTGGGTGACTTGGTTATGGCTACTTCAATTAACATGGAGTTCACACCCTACATTGGCTGGCAACAGCCAAAATAAATTCAAATCGATTGACTTGTATCATTTTTATAATATTAAATATTCTAATACTTGCCTAAATAATATTGATATTATGGCAACTCAACACAATAGCGACGTCGCTGCCGTGTTTTAATGATGACCGATACCCTTCATCCTTCCCGCCTTCATGAGGGTGCGGCCACTATATATATAAACCGCCACGTTTTCCAGAATCCTGCTTGCACGGGCGCAAAAAAATATCAGCGTTGAATTAATTAAGCAAAAATTCCCGCGTAACACCGTGTTTTGCACGCTATCACCGTCCATTTCCTTGTGCCAAATGAAGGCGATAAACCAATTACACATTATTAGTAATGTATGACGGCCTTTACACTGACAAATTTATCGCTTATAAAGTGCGAACCGTTCGGCAGTTTTGGTAACATCTCTACCGATTTTAAGCTATTACGAGATGAATTGTATAAATAAGTTGATGTTTCGCCCCTAGATGGTATCTTTACGGCTGAATTGAATAAATATAACAATTGGCAAGATCGTGAAAGAGGCTCAAATACTATGGGGCATCGCACAGTTGAAATGGGAATTAGGGTATGTCTGCAACATCATTAATCGATATTAACAGTCTTCTTGAACCGATATCAGCAGAGAATGCGGTTGGTATCGACCTTCGTAAAGATACTTCCATTAAATCCATCTACACGCAAATCCGCGATGCGCGTAAGTCCGCTCGAGCCGCTGAGCGAAGCGCCGTCTTTAGTGCGAATGATGATAAAACACAAAAAGAGGCGACAAAAAAAGCCGTTGCCCAGGCCGATGAACATTGGCGAAAAGTAATCGAGCTGGCCCCGACCATTCTGAAAAGTCATGCCAAAGATTTAGAAGTGGCCTGTTGGTATACCGAGGCACTGGCAAGAAAACCGGGGGTCAAAGGATTACGCAGCGGCTTTACTCTCATTCGGCAACTCATCGAACGGTATTGGGACGGTCTATTTCCACTCCCCGATGAGGAGGGCATGGAGACACGCACCGCCCCGTTGGCCGGTTTAAACGGCGAAGACGCAACCGGCGTACTACTCGTGCCGATCCGCAGTATCACCATTACAGATAAATATCCGCCCGGCCCCTTTAGCTATTGGCAGTACCAGCAAATCGTGGGTTCGCAAAAGTCCTCGGATGAATCGGGCGTCGTGCGGGATGGTATTGCGATGGCGGAGTTTCAGAAGACCGTCGAACAATCCAGCCAAGAGTTTTATCTTGAACTGCGTGACGATGTGCGCGGCTGCTTGGATGAATACAGGCAGATCAGTCAGTTGCTTGATGAGCGTTGTGGCAGTAATAACTCTCCACCCACCAGCAGTATCATCAATTTACTGGACGAAATTCTCAGTACGATAAACCATATTGCCAAGGATAAACTCCCGTTGCCCGAACCCGATGAGCAAAATAACGTGGAAAATACCGCAGGCGGTTCTGCGACACCGGGTGCCGCAGGCGGTCCCATAAAATCCAGAGAAGAAGCCTTCCGGCAGTTACATTACATTTCGCAATTTTTCCGAAAAACCGAGCCTCACTCACCGATCTCCTATGTAATCGAGAAAGCCGTGAAATGGGGCAATATGTCGCTGGGTGAGCTGATCGCGGATTTAATCCCCGATCCGAATTCTCGGCAGATGTACAGTACACTCACCGGCGTCAACACCAAACAGGAACCCGTCCCGTAGGCCGGTGACATAAACAACGCATCACCGATGACAGATGTAGAATAGATTACGCAATTCAGCTTCTTTGTATTATCATTACGGCATAACAATTTGGAGGGATGTATCATGACAGAGAGCGTTAATGACAAGTTAAAGCGAGTACGCAAACCCCGGGTTCATATCACGTATGACGTGGAGACCAATGGTGCACTCAATACGAAAGAACTGCCTTTTGTGATGGGCGTGATGGGTGATTATTCCGGTGATAATACGGAAACTAAAAAACCCCTCAAGGATCGTAAATTTTCACAGATCGATCGGGACAATATTAACGATGTAATGAGTAATGTTGCGCCACAACTGTCGATGAAGGTTGAAAACAGCCTGCAAGCCGATGGTAGCGAAATGTTGGTGGCACTGGATTTCAAGAACATGGAAGACTTTGAACCGCAGAAGGTGGTTGAAAAAGTTGAACCATTACGCAAACTGCTTGAAACGCGTAACAAGTTGCGTGATCTATTGACCAAAGCGGACCGTTCGGAAAAGCTCGAAGAAATTCTTGAAGAAGTGCTGAGTAATACCCAGGCCATCGCCTCCTTGTCCAAAGAGTTGGGCATTGGTAGCGAGAGCGACAAAGATAAAGGGGACAAGTAATGGCGACGAAAGAACAGCAAAGTGCCACGGAAGCAAAAACGGAGGAAGTCAGCTTCCTGACACAGGCGATTAATGCCACCAAGCTGACCCCTCGCGACGAGACCGAGGAATTATTAAAAACGCTGACCAGTGAAGCCATGAAGGGTACGGTTAAGTGGGATAAAAACCTCTCCATTACCATTAATGCTGCCATTGCCGCGATTGATAAAGCCATGTCGAAGCAACTGGCGGCGATCATGAAACATGAGAAATTTCAGAAGCTGGAAGGATCATGGCGTGGCTTGAATCACTTGGTGATGAACTCGGAAACCAGCGCAAAACTCAAAATTCGCATGCTGAATATCAGCAAAAAAGAACTGTCGCGTGATCTGGAAAAAGCGGTTGAATTCGATCAAAGTCAACTCTTCAAAAAGATCTACGAAAGCGAGTTTGGCATCGCCGGTGGTGAACCCTATGCGGCATTGATCGGCGATTATGAATTTTCATCGCATCCCGATGATATCAACCTGCTTTCCAATATTTCCAACATTGCCGCCGCGGGCTTCTGCCCCTTCATCGCCGCGTCCGCCCCGCAAATGTTTGGGTTTGAAAGCTTCACTGAACTCTCCAAACCGCGTGACTTGGAAAAAATCTTCGGCTCGGCGGAATACATCAAGTGGCGCAGTTTCCGCGACAGTCAGGATTCCCGTTTCGTGGTATTGGCCATGCCACGGGTTCTGGCCCGCCTGCCCTATGGCAAGTCGACCAAACCCGTAGAAGCCTTCGATTATGAAGAAGGCAACATCGACAGTGCAGGGCGCCCGCTGGCGAACAGTCACGAAGATTATTGCTGGATGAATGCCGCTTATACCATGGGGACGGTGTTAACACGATCCTTTGCCGAAACATCCTGGTGTACGAGTATCCGTGGTGCGGAAGGTGGCGGGAAGGTGATTGGCTTGCCGAGCCATGTGTTTCTCAGTGACGACGGCGATCTCGATCAAAAGTGTCCCACCGAAATCGGCATTACCGACCGGCGTGAAGCAGAGCTCAGTAAACTGGGTTTCCTGCCGCTGTGCCATTATAAAAACACCGACTCGGCCGTGTTCTTCGGCGCGCAGACCACACAGAAGCCGTCAAAATACGACGACCCCAATGCGACCGCCAATTCAGAAATTTCCGCCCGCCTCCCCTACCTGATGGCCACCTCCCGCATCGCCCATTATCTCAAGGTGATGGCACGGGATAAAATCGGCTCCTTCATGGAGGCCGAGGATGCGCAACTCTGGCTGAACACCTGGATTTCCACTTATGTGAATGGCACGCCGGGCAGTCCAGAAATGAAAGCACAATTTCCGCTGCGGGAAGCCAAGATCGAAGTGAAGGAAGTACCCGGACAACCGGGCGTCTATAGTGCCGTCGCCTGGTTGCGGCCGTGGCTGCAGATGGAGGAGTTAACCGCCTCGCTACGCATGGTGGCAAATATTCCAAAGGGTGAATAAACATCCCTGCTTTACAAAAGTGCAGGTACTCAAGGATGAGTACCTGCTTGGGTTATTCGGCCTCGCTCGGGCAGGGTAAATATCCCGTTCTGCGATTACACAACGGAATCTGCGGATAAATCACAAACCATGCCTGTGTCATACTCTCAGCCCAACTCCGATCAATTAAATTCTGCCAAACAGGGGTTTACGTTTGCCGAATTACTCAATCAAGAATCCTACATTACCAACTTAAATCAGTTTTTAGCGGAAGCGGACGATGACAAAGCGTTGCGTTACTGGCTGGGTGAATTTGTCCCGCAACATGCGCTGACATCAACCCGCTCCATCGAACATGCCATTGCCAGGGCAATTGCGGAAATCGATGAATTAATCAGTGATCAGATAAACCTAATCATCCATCACCCTAAATTTCAGAAACTGGAAGCCTCCTGGCGCGGCCTCTGGTATCTCGCCGAACAGGCCGAAGGGACCCTGAATATAAAAGTTAAAATTCTCGATATCAGTTGGGCGGAAGTCGTCAAAGATATCGGGCGATCATTGGAATTCGATCAAAGCCAGTTGTTCCATAAGATTTATAGTGAAGAATATGGGACACCCGGCGGTGAACCCTATGGCGTCATCATCGGTGATTATGAAATAAGTCATCGCATGTCCGAGACACACCCGCACGACGATATCGCCACGTTGGAAGGTATTGCACAAATCGCCGCGGCGTCGTTCTCACCTTTCATCGCCTCGGCATCCAGTGATTTATTTGGCATGGACAATTTTTCCGGACTGGGCTTACCCTTAAAACTACAAAATATCTTCGTGCAAACCGAGTATATTCGCTGGCGCGCATTGCGGGAAAAACCAGACTCACGTTTTATCGGGCTTACTTTACCGAAGATATTGATGCGCCGCCCCTATCTGACCAGGCCGGGTAGTTACAAAGGATTATATTTTCATGAGCAAAGCACCGAGGCTTCAAATAAAAATTTTTTGTGGGGTAACGCCTGTTATGCCTTTGCCGGAGTCTTGATCCGTGAATTTTCCAATATTGGCTGGTTTGGTCATATTCGCGGGGTGCCACGTAATTATTTATCCGGTGGACTGGTCAGCACGCTTATCGTTGACGCGTTCGAGACCGATGCGGATCAGATTGCCGTCAAACCCATTACCGATGTGATAATTACCGACGCGGCGGAAAAGGAACTCAGCGAGCTCGGCTTTATTCCGTTGTGTCAATGTTACTGTTCTACCTATGGTGCATTTTACAATAACCAGTCCATTCAACAGCCCAAGGAACACAGCGTGGGTGAAGTCAGAGTTAACCTTAAACTATCTTCCATGTTGCAACATATACTTTGCGCGTCAAGAATTGCCCACTATGTCAAAATAATAATCCGCGATAAAGTAGGTTCGTTCATGTCAGCCGACGATTGCGAGAAACTCTTGACTGATTGGTTATTTAACTATACAACCGGACGTGAAGACATGGAATGGGAGGAACAGGCACGCTATCCATTACGTGAAGCCAAGGTGCAGGTAAAAGAGCATCCGATGAAGCCAGGTGAGTTTATATGTTCCATTCATTTAAAACCCCATTACCAGCTTGATCACATGGTCTCGGAACTGGAACTCATCACTGAATTGGCATCGGCGAGTTAGGTAGTCTATGAGCCGCGTTGAAAGTAATAAAAAATTACGCCCATCCATCCTTGATCGGTTACTGGACGCTGAACCACATATCCAAACTGAATTAGATACAGGACGGCACCAGTTACAAAAACAATTACGGGATAGCGTTCGCAGAGACTTGGAAAACCTGTTAAATACACGTTATCACCTAAAGGCACCTCCCGACGAATTGCCGCAACTGGAAAAATCCTTGTTGAATTACGGCCTACCCGATCTGGCGACGGTCAATATCATTGACACTCAAAAACGCAAGGAATTTACCGCAAAGATTGAACGGGCACTAAAGGAATACGAGCCGCGATTTAAGTCGGTGAAGGTTTCGTATATTGAAAACACGGATAAAGTCGATCGCACTCTGCGATTTCGGATCGAAGTGGTGATGTATGCCGATCCATTACCCGAGGTGGTTGTTTTCGATTCCTTATTGGAATCGGTCACCCGCACAGTAACCATAAAAGAAATATCGCATGGTTAACCTAAATCTTAGTTATCAGATCACCTCTTTATAAACGAAGGTTAAAAGACCGACAATGGCTGATGAACTTCTAACATATTATGAAAAAGAATTGGCTTTCATACGCCAATTAGGTGCTGAATTTGCCCGCGAACATCCCAAGATCGCGGGACGGCTGGGGATTAATGACGATATCATCGAAGACCCGCATGTGTCGCGTTTGATCGAAGGCTTTGCGTATTTGAATGCACGCATTCAGCATAAACTCGATGACGATTTCCCGGAGCTGAGTGACTCGTTGTTAAATGTGCTTTTTCCGCATTATCAACGGCCTATTCCCTCCATGTCCATTGTCCAGTTTGAACCGAATAAAGAAGTGCTTGAGACACCCTACCTTATTCCGGCAAAAACGTTATTGGAAACCGAACAATTTCAGGGTCACGCTTGTCGTATTTCCACCGTTTACACCACCGAATTACTTCCCCTCGAAGTAAAATCCGCCTCGCTGTTGGGATTACCCATCACCACGCCTGGTTCGGCAAAAATCCGGGGGGCCGAGAGCGTGTTGAAACTGTCGCTGGGGACATTTACTGATCAAATCAACATCGCCGAGCTGAAGCTCAATAAATTTCGTTTTTATTTAAAAGGTCAACCACAATACATTAACCCGCTCTACCAGATGTTGTTAAATGAATGCCTCAATGTCGTTCTGACGACTTCTGAAAATGATACCGCCCCTGTTTTCATGGGGAATAATGTCATCAAGCCGGTGGGTTTTAACGCGGATGAAGGCATGCTGCCCTACCCACCCGCCTCCTTTTCGGGTTATCGATTACTCACGGAGCTCTTTACTTTCCCCGAGAAGTTTTTATTTGTCGATATAACGGAGCTTGCCGAACATATTCCCAAGAATGCGACGACGCAATTACACCTGTATATTTACCTGCGCACATCGGATATTGAACTTGAGCATAATATAAATCAGCAATCTTTTTTAATGGGTTGCACCCCGGTTGTCAATCTTTTCCCGCATAAGGCGGACCCGATCAAGCTCGAACATATTCGACACGAATATCAAGTTATTCCCGATGCGCAGTATCCCGCGGGCTACGAGGTCTATTCGATTGATCGCGTGTCTGCATCAACCCAATCCGGTGATGAAGAGGATTACTACCCCCTCTACGGATTGAATCATGAAAACCGTGATACCTTGACTCACACCTACTGGAATGCCTCACGCCGGAACGCCAAACTGGGTACTTTTGAGCGCGACGAGGGAACCGATGTTTTTCTGGTGTTGAGCGATCTTGATTTCAATCCAAGTCATCCTGACAATCGTACTTTGGCGATTGACACCACCTGCAGTAACCGGGATTTACCGGCGAAATTACCCTTCACCTCTGATCAACCTAAATTACAAGCCGTGCATGGTTCACCACCCACCACCAAGATTCGCTTTTTACTGAAACCCACTCTTGTCATTCGTCCACCCTTGCGCAACCATGCGCGCTGGCGATTGATATCGCATCTTAATCTGAATTATTTATCACTTACCGGACGCAATGAAGCCACCAAGTCATTAAAAGAGATATTGCGATTATATGATTTCAAGGAATCCTCGGTCACTCGTGCCTTGATCGAATCCATCTCATCGATACGCGTACAAGCCATTAGTTCACCGTTAAATATAGATGGTCGCACAACAATGTGTCGCGGCATGGAGATTGAAATTGAAATAGACGATCTCAATCTTGCCGGTAGCAGTGTTTTTCTATTTGCAACAGTCCTGGAACATTTTTTCGCTTTATATTGTTCCATAAATACATTCACACGTGTTCTCGTCAAAGTTAAAAGTAAAGAAGGTTTTTTAAAGAAATGTCCACCCCGCGCCGGCGAAAAAATACTTCTTTAATTCAGAAGTTGTTTGATGCACCCAATGAATTCAGCTTTCTGCAAGCTGTGCGGTTGCTTGAGCGATTTTCCATCCTGAGCAACCCTCAGTCGGTTAAATACGCAAAGAGTCCCGTCGCGCGATTCTTTCCGCCCACCACCGAGACCATTCGGTTTCACACTCGGCAATCACTGTCATTTCCCGCCTCTGAAATTAATGCGATCAATCTTCAGGGTGAAGATTCAGAGGTGCGTCAATGGCACATGGTGATTAACTTTCTGGGCTTAACCGGGAGCAGTGGCATACTGCCCTACCACTACTCTGAAATGCTGTTGCAGCAGTTGAAAATAAAAGACAGTACCATGGCGGATTTTTTTGATTTGTTCAATCATCGGACAATATCACTGTTTTATCAGTCTTCCGTCAAATACAAATTACCCATTGAATATGAACGCAAGCGGCTAAGTCTGACCCCCAGCAATGAAACCGACAATCATACCCAGCTACTTCTGTCGCTGATTGGGCTTGGCACCAAAAACCTGACCAAACGTTTATATACCAATGATGAATCGTTGTTATTTTACGCCGGTTTATTTACTCAGAAAGTCCGCTGCGCCACCGGTCTACGCCAGATTATTCATCATCACTTCTCGATACCCGTAGAAATTGTTGAGTTCATCGGTCAATGGCAAGAACTAATCAATGATGTCAGAACCCGGTTACCCGGCCTTGAAAATCCACGTGGCCAAAATAATTGTATCGGGAAATCGGTCATGCTCGGGCGTAAGGGTTGGTTTGCACAAGGCAAATTCCGCATCATCCTGGGCCCGCTGAATCGCCAACAATTACATACCTTCGCACCCGGTACCTCGGCCCTTAAGGCCTTGGATGAAATAGTTCGGTTTTATATTAATTTTGAATATGATTATGATTTTGTGGTGCGCATCCGGAAAAGTGATATCCCCGACCGCATCCAGCTCGATCGACAATCGCACCCGACCATCGGCTGGAATACCTGGCTGTTGAGCAAGACCGGTAGCACGGGCTCAAAATCGGAAACAGTCGACATTCCTGTTTCAAAACGACGGCTCATATAGTAATATAATCAAACGGTTAGGGTAATATAGATAGACCGCGTATTTTATATATGTTTTTGATAAAATGACGGCATGAATTTTTGCAGGAAACCTAGATAATGCCCAAGACGTTGCTGTTATTCATCCTAAGCTGGTTGCTGCTAAGCTGCGCCTCCGGCCCACGCGCCACGGATGAATATCAACGTGTTATTTCGCATATCAAGGTGGAATTGCGCGGTAAAAACCTGGAAGAGCGGCCGACAATGGTCTCGGTGTGTACGGGTTTTGCGCTGACTGAAAAACAAGTGCTCGACTTTTTTGCGCATGCCGCAACAATAGCGGAGCCAGAACCAAACAGTCGTTACAACCTGTTGCCGTGTTACTCCAGTGGCACCGCCAGGATAAACAATGAAGAATATAAATGGACGATTCGATCGGGAGGAATTGGTGAATTTTATAATGATAAAGACAAAATCATAAA
>Ga0315281_10001107_pt1 | contig 39488 bp, 36 predicted proteins | sample YL17G07_0_MG_FD_204540 | JGI IMG/M metagenome (GOLD analysis project Ga0315281, IMG submission 204540) | Sediment microbial communities from Yellowstone Lake, YNP, Wyoming, USA - YL17G07_0 | ecosystem: Environmental > Aquatic > Freshwater > Lake > Sediment | place: USA: Wyoming | collected...
CTATTTGACCGACAGCGCGGAAAAGACCATCGGGATTAGTGACCCTACTCAATTCCTGCTGCGAAACATTGCCGTGCAGCGCCACACGGCTTGATCGAATTACACCAGGTATGCAACTTCTCGACACGGTACTTTTACCTGGTGTGCATTCCATACCGGCATCCCCATGAATTCCGCCATTTTCCTGCAATACACCTTCGATATCGTGGCGCTCGCCATCAGTATCGTTCTGCTGGTGATCTACCACCTGTTTCTGATTCGCAAAGAAAAAAGCAATCCGGCCTACACGGTGCAGGCTGTCAATAATCTCGCGCGACGCGCCTGGGTGGAAAACATCATGCATGGCCAGAAGGATGTGCTGGCGGTGCAGACGCTGCGCAATTCCACCATGGCCGCGACTTTCCTTGCCTCGACCGCCGTACTGCTGATCATCGGCGTGCTGACCCTGAGCGGGCAGGGCGACAAGCTTGAAACCGCATGGCATGCGCTCAATATTTTCGGCGCGCCGCAACCCGGGCTGTGGATGACAAAGCTTCTGTTCCTGATGCTCGACTTGTTTTTTGCTTTTTTCAGCTTTTCCATGTCGATCCGCGTTTTCAATCACGTGGGTTACATGATCAACGTGCCGCTTGCGATGAATCACAAGTCGATCACGCCTCAGCATGTCGCATTGCATCTGAATCGCGCCGGGCGCTACTACAGCCTGGGAATGCGCGCGTATTATTTTTCGGTACCTTTGCTGTTCTGGTTGTTTGGCCCTCATTTCCTGCTGCTTTCCACGATCGGTCTGATTTTCGTGCTCTACCGCCTTGACCGTGCTCCAAAGTTGCTTGAAGAAGATTATTCAAGCCGCGCCAGCCAGGATAGTTTATGACGCGCCAGATCGGCTTTGCAGCTTTATCTGAAATTTCAGCGGCAGCTATTTGCCACCGCTCTACACGACAAGTTTTCAATCATGAATAAAGTGATTTTGTCTGTACGATTTCTTGCGATTGTTTTGCTTGCTGCTCAGGCGGCATACGCCATTACCCCCCAAGACGCGGCATTCATAGCCAGGTATGCAGAAAACGGAAATGACGGCGCGCAGGTGCTGCTGGCGACCATGTATCTCACTGGTGACGGTGGTTACGGCAGGAGTCCCGAAATGGCTGCAAAATGGCTGGAAAAGGCGGCGGTCCAGGGAAATGCCTATGCCCAGCTGATACTCGGCGATATGTACGAGGACGGGCGTGGTGTGGAAAAGAACCTCAAAGTCGCAGCAGACTGGCGAGAGAAAGCCTCCCATCGCGGCAACTGCCAGGCACAACAGAAACTCGGCCTGATGTACCAAACCGGCGCTGGTGTAAACAAGGACAAGCAAAAAGCTGACTACTGGCTGAATCGCGCCGCAATAGAAGGAGGCGCTTGTACGGCGGAGCAGACAAAATCCGCCAGGAACGAAGGAACACCCGCCACCACAAACCCGACGACACCGAACAAGGTGGCTTCAGGCATTCCGCCTCATCAGGACATCGACAAGATCGTACATCTTGTCGAGTATCTCGAATTTCAGATGGAAGAAATCCTGTATCAGCGCTCTCCGGAGTTGCACCGCCTTGCTGAAGATGGCGACCATTTGGCGCAATATGACCTTGCCGTGCGCTACGAAAACGGCAGCGATGGCGAAGCCCGCAATTTCGATCTGGCACTGCGTTGGTACACGCGCGCTGCCGAGGGCGGGAATGTCGCGGCAATGGAAAGACTCACACGTCTGTATGAGACCGGACAGGGCGCGAACTCCGCTGACGCGCGCTATTGGCGCGAGCGCGTCAAGACGGGTGCGAAGCGCTGAAAACTCTCTCTCATTACTGCAAAAATTTGCCGTTGGCGCCGATCACGGTAATGTCAACAAACTTCGAGCCGCTGTGATCGGTGGGAGAATAGCTGATCATCACGCCGCCCAAGTCCACTTTCGACATTTCCTCCATCGTGGAAATTAGTTTTTCCCTGGACAGATTCTGGCCGGTGCGTTTCAGCGCTTCCGTCAAGACCTTCGCAGCCATGAAACTCTCGAGGCTGGTGAACGAAAATTCCTTGTTACCTCGTGCCGACATATTCGACTGGTAATCCATCACCAGATGCGTGGTCCTGCTGAACGGGAAGGGTACGACCTGCGTAGTGCCGACGCCCCTCGAGTCTTTGCCCAGCTCGCGCGCGAGTTCGCTCGGGCCGACTACGGACAGAGTCATGAACTGCGGGCTCGATCCCGCGCTTTTCATCTGTTTGATAAATCGCGCGGCGATCTTGTAGGGGCTGATGATGATCACCGCCTGGGGATTCGCTTCCGATATAACCTTGACCATGGGTGAAAAATCGCTTCCGGCGCGCCCGAATGCGCCCGTTGCCACCAGGGACAGTCCACGCTTTTTCATCGACGCTTCGGCGCCAGCGCGCGCCACGTTACCGACCGCATCGTCAGGATGGAATATGGCGATTTTGGTAATCCCCAGGGACGTGAGCTGCTCGATGATTTTATCGGTTTCGTCGTCAAAACTGGCGCGCACGTTGAATATGTAGCGATTGAACGGGTGCCGCAGAACGTTGTTGCCGTTCAGCGCGCCGATGAAGGGCACTTTCGCGGCGCTAAATACGGGAATAGCCGCCGAGCATGGCGCTCCGCCAATGTAACCGAAGAGCGCAAAGACCTTTTCTTCTTCAATCAGTTTTTTGGTATTTGCCGCGGCGCGTTCGGGCAGGCCGCCATCATCGAGCGTTTTCAGAACGATTTTTCTGCCATTGATGCCGCCGCGGCTGTTGAGACTGTCGAAATAGGTTTGTGCGCCCAGTCTGGCATCCTTGCCCAAGCCCGCGGTCGGACCGGTCAGGTCGACCGATTGTCCAATAACGATTTCGGTAGAGGTGATGCCGTTATTTGCACTGGCAGTTTCTGCAATGTAAAAGGAAGCGGCGACGATAACAAGGATGTATAACCGGCGAAACAGCATTTGCTCTCCTCTTTCGGGAAAGGTTTATTCAATATTCAGGGGAAGGGTTTATTGCTTCCATCCCCCTGTGCGCCAGACCATTATCTCCGTGTAAAATCAATCAGGCAAGCACGGATACGCACAAGGCAGCATGGCCGCAATTCGATGCCAATTCAATTTATCGGCATTTTCCGCGGCAAGTTGAGTTAAGGGCACATCTAAAAACCCCTTATCTGTCTATTAGAGAGGCCCTTAATAGTTACTGATCCGAGCGACAAATAGTGCACATTCCATGTGGTGGATTCGGCGCCACTATTTTGTTCGGGGCATCTCCTCCTTGCCGGTTGCAACCAGACAGCGCTTGGCCGTATCGACGACGTAATTCATATTCGGTTCGATGCTGCGCGCATCCACATGCAGGGCGTGAAGTTTCGCCACATCCAGACCGAACTCTTTGGCCAGGTGATGTGTCCGTTTCTCGATGACGTTCTCCGGGGTCTCTTCAGCGCCCTCCATGGTCACGACGCGATGCAGGTGGCGTATCGTTCCGTCAGCGGGATCAAACAGAACGCAGCATTTTTCCGAGTGGACCTGCGATTTTCCGGTAGATGTAAATTTCATCGTCGTCTCCTAATTTCAATTCCAGAAATCCATGCGCACGGACACGGAGGCATATTGATTGGTGCCGGTAAAGGCGGCAAATGAAATTGAGCTGACGAAATCAAATATCACGGGGGGCCAGGATAGTACGGAAGTCGAGCCAAAGTCATGCACCTCATCGGCGCCGGTACTGAGGCGGCGACGGTAATTCCTGATCCCGGCAAAGGCGTGACTTCCGCCACTCACCCCGTAAAGGCTGACTTGCGCGCCTATCCATGCCGGCGGGAGATTGATGTCTATGGTCTGAAACCCCCAATTTGCCGCGTGAAACCAGAACCATTCAATTCGAGTTGTAGCCATTCCGGGATCCTCCTTTATCTGTTCATCGCCTGCATCTCACTTTTTATATTCCTGATTCCGGCTTTGGTCAATCAGGCTTTCACTGAGTTTCGCAAATGCAATGTCGCGCGCGCGGCGTGAAGACGATCATGGGCCCCCGCTTACTTTCCCTGCAGGTCAGAAGCGAGATCGGGGGAGGGCGCCAAAGCATCACTGCCATTGCGCCCCCTGGAATTTAGGTGGCATTATGGGCAGCAGTGCTTTCAAAATAAGTGAGATCTGATGGATTGGGAACCGATTTCCGAGGCCGCATTGTTGGGGCGAATAAACCAGGGATACGCGCGCATGACTCAGGCGCAACAGCACCTCTGGGACGCCATTCGCATCAATCCCGAGAAATGGCAGCAGCACCCATACGGCGATGCGGGCGGCGGGTTTTGGGCCATCGGGCTGATAGGCCAAACGGTGATCTGGTACAACGATCTCGAAGACGGATTCAATCGATCCGTCTATTCGGCCTATGGCCTTATCGATGACTACTGGCGCAATGATGACGAATTGGATATCACCATACAATTCCTCGCCAATGCGCTGAGCAGTGGTCAGGACCTCTCGCTAATCGGTACCAAGTTCAAGAAGCGCGCTTGACGGTGCATTTCATTTGCCTGTCATTGCGTAGCCTTACACTCTGCCTTGCGTTGCTGACGAGTGCCTGCGGCGGCGGTTCTGGTGGCACGACGCCGGCGCCTGACCAATCTGTGCCGCCAGCGCAGATTGCAAAGGTTTTTGCCCTGATGGACGTGGGCGACTCAACATCGGTGCTCGACAGTTTCGCCGCGCGCGCGAATGTTGACGGGCTTGCCTTGCGCACGTCCTGGAGAGTGCTGGAGCCACAGGATGGCGTCTACGACTGGGCCACACTCGACGCCGCTTTCGACACGGTACGTACTCGCGGCAAACAACTGACGCTGCATGTCGGCGCATCCTCCATCGGCATACCGGGCTGGCTGGCTGCGTTGGGAGTTGTCACCTATACGTACACCACGCCGATGGGCGTGGTGGTAACCGAACCTCTTCCCTGGGATGCGATTTTTCTTTCACGCTACACACGATTCGCGGCTGCACTTGCTGCACACATTCAGGCGCGCGGCGATACTGGCCTGCTTTATGCCGTATCGGACGGCGTCCCGGTGGCGGAAATGTCCATCGTCGGTTGCCAGAACGGCACCATGAGCGGCGGTATCGCATATAGCCGCGCCAACTATCTGAACGCCTGGAAAACCACCGTCGATGCGCATGCGGTCGCCTTCTCCGATACAAGGCTGTTCATTTCCGCCCCCGTCGCCGTCATCTGCATGCCCGACAATGACGGCAAGGCGTTCTATACCGAGGTAATGAACCATGCGCTTACGAAAAGCACAAAAGCCACGGTATTTGCGGCGGACCTGAACGCTGCAGGAAGTGCGCGCCTGGCGCAGGTCGATGCATCGGTCAGCTCTCGCGCAGCCATCGTCTTCCAGATGATCTGGTCATCCACCAATGACACGCAAAATCGCATGCACGGTACCCTCAAAGATGCGGTGTGCCATGGCATTGCGAGTGGGGCGCGCTATTTCGAGATCTACAAGGCCGATATTTCAAGCTTGGACGCGGCAATTCAGGATGCTATTCAACGTGCGCGCGCCAGCCAGCCATGCTAAAAGTCAGAATAAGCTCAAATATTCACTAAGTTCAAGAAGCGCGCTTGATGATGGATGGCCATCCCGAAAGTATGACGCTGATCCCTTAGATTTGGTTTCGCGCGACAACCCAAGCCCGCTACTTACTATCTAGCCTGAAGTTCCTATCGGTGCGGAGCGCATTGCCCTTTAGGGCTCAACCAGTTAGCCCTCAAATGGGGTTCCGCTTTCTGCCTACAATTCGATTGCCTGGATCAGCTCGAACGCGCGTTTTTGCTTGGGGTTGGGCGTGGTCGTGATCTCGAAGGTGGGCGCGTTATCGCTTGCCGGGGGCGTGCGGCAGGTATTGCGCGCGATGGTGGCGAGTTCAGCCAATAAGGTTGACCAGCTATGCGCTGCGGTGCCGTCGTCGAGCGTATGGCTGGCGACCTTGGCCAGCGCGGCTTTGGAGCGCTTGGCAGGCGCCACCGGATCGCGTGTGGCCTTGGCTTGCTGCTCGGTATCGGCAAACATCAGTTCGCGCCAGGCTTCGCGCATGTGCCACTCGACGTAGTAGGCAAGCATGCACAGGAAAATGTGTGCGCGCACCCGATCGGCCAGGCGATGATGGATCGGGCGAACCTTCAGATCGACCGTCTTGAACGAGAGGAAAGCGCGCTCGACATTGGCCAGCAACTTGTAGTTGCGTACGCAGTCGGGTGCATCCATCTGCGTGGCGGGCACCGAGGTGCGAATGATGTAGAGACCATCGAGCGCCGCTTCAGCGGCGATACTGTCCGGCTTGCGCCGGAAGGAGAACGCCGCCTCGTCGATGGCGAGTTCGAAGTGCTTGGCGACCTTGTACTGATTGACGACCTTGCCCACGCACACGCCGATGGCGTCCTGGCCGGTGAGCTTGCCGGCCGCGACCCGGGCCCTGATCTTGTCGAGGTTGCACTCGGTCGAGGTCAGCAGGTCCTCGCGCTTATGCGCGCGCAACTTGGCCAATTCCGGATTGCGGCAGGCCACCAGGCGCTCGCCGGGGTAGTCCGGTGAGCTGATCTCGAGCAGATTGCGCTCATCGAACAGGCCCAGCTGCAGGTGCCGCTGTTCGATGAGCGCGCGGATCGAGGCGCTCTTCAAGGCCGTGATCCAGCCGATGCCGTCGGTCTCGCGCATCTCGTCGATGGCCTTCTGCGAGATCATGCCGCGATCCCCGATCATCACCATGCGCTCGATGCCGAAGTCTTTGCGCAGACGCTCAACCTCGGGCATGAAGGTGCGGCTGTCGGCGGTGTTGCCCTCATGCACCGAGACGGCGACCGGACAGCCCCGCCGATCGGTGAGCAAACCGTAGTTGACCTGCAGCGTGCCGTGCTTGCCGTCGCGGCTGTAGCCGCGCTTGGCCAGCGGACAGGTCGTGCCCTCGAAGTAGCTGGAAGACAGGTCATAGAGCACCAGGCTGCCGGCGTTCAGATGCCGGGCAGCGAGTTTCTTCTGGATCGTGCCCTGGCGCTTGAGCAGCCAATCCATCGCGGCGTACAGATCGTCCTCGCTGGCATCGGCCACGCCGAAATCTTCGGCCAGTGTCGTCGTGTGCCACCAGCGGGTGGTGGCGAGCTTGGTGTGGGGCGCCAAAATACGCGAAGCCACCATGGCCAGCACCAGGTCGCGTTCGCGGCACGGCTTGGAGGCGATCAGCGACGCGAATCCCAAGCGCCGCATCGCCGCCGCCACGGACTGCACATGACCGTGTGCGCGCGATGCCGTGATCTCGAAGCATTGTGCGACGGGGCACATCTGCTTGCCAAGCAGCACCGAGCGAATCGCCTCAACCTGCCCCATCGGCAAACTGGAGAGATTGGCCAGCGTGCGCTTGCGGACCTTCGCGCCTTCGCGGTAGGACTCGCGCAGCAGGACCGTAGGAGGCGAGCCTCGATTTGGTACGATATGGATATGCATGCCCACCAATATAGCATATTCGCATCATAAGTAAAGTGTATTACATGCCTACATATCTACGGTCAAAAAAAACTTTAACTAGCGGATTCAACAAACTTTTTTGCTAAAAAATAGAGGAAAATGAGAGGAACTTCAGTCTAGCCCGGTGAAAAAGGGATTGAATTGTTTTTTGTAAAGAAGGGCGGGGCAGGTCAATAATCATTGCCATTTACACCAAATCTCCACCATCGCAATCTGCGTGTTTCCTCCTTCAACAAAAAAAGGGCTGTAATCAGACTCCAAAAAATTCACGCATCAGGAAGTCTTCGAGCCCTGCGTTATCATCCAAGCGCGCCGACAACACCACCACGCGGCCTAAGCGGTGAGAATCCCAATTGAAATTGCCTTGGTAGTGCGTGCGGATCAGTTCAATCATTTTGCGCACAATGGCGAGTTCGATATTGCCGCGTACCCCGGCATCTACTTCGTAAACCTGCCGCCATTGATTGCTTGTGTCAGTCGTCCAGCCGCGAAAGGAAAATTGCGCGGTGCGCACACCTTTTCTCAGTATCTGAAATACTCCGCTCGTGCCGTCGCGACTCTGCGACAGCGTTTGAAGATTACGTGTGATGCTGGCGGCGGCAGCTTCGTTGATTGAAGGTTCGCGATCGCTTGCGCGCGCCTGGGCATTTTCACGCGCGGCGGCAGCCTCGATGCCGCGACGCCTGGCGTGAATCATCGCCATCATGTCTGGCTGTGCCGTGAAGTCGGGCTGCCGCGTTGGCACGGATGGTGTGTCAACAGGCGGCGCGCTTTGTACGGGCGTTTTTACGACGCGGGGTGGATCGCGATGCGGCGCTGGCGGGCGATAGGCGCCGTGATCCGGCGGCGGCGCGATGGTTTCAGCAGGCGAGGGCGGTGCAGCTTCGGCAAGACGCACTTCCAGCGGCCCCTGCCGCGTTTCAGCCGACACACCCTGTTTGCGCGGTGAAATAGTGACCAATAGCAGCAGCCCATGCACTAGCAGCGATACGACTACGGCAACCGCTATGTTGTGGCGGATGCGAAAGTACTGGTCCGCGTCGTGGAAAGCCCAGGGTGTAAGCAGGGAAGAATTCACAAAATGGGGAGTTGTACGTTAAGCCATCAAGCGATATTCGACTGTCAATGTGTCCAGTCTTCAACATCGAGGCAGGCCACATGACCAAAAACCTGGTCGTTTGTCACCAATACCGCGTCGGTACCCAGGGCATGGGCGGCAATCAGCAGATCAAGTGGCGCAAGCATCTTGCCTTGGCGTTCCAAATCAGCGCGCACTGTTCCGTAACGCTCTGCAATCGCGCTGTCCCAGGGCAGCACATTAACGCGCCGCAGGAGCTCTCGAACAGCGATATGCAGCGACTTTGCGTCTGGTCGTTTCGCCAGGCCAAAAAGCAGTTCACCCTCAGTGATGGCCGAGATGCAAAGCGATGCCATTGGTGCAGCCACTACACGCCGGGCCACGAGCGGATGCTGCTTGATCAGTTGGCTTACCGTGTTGGTGTCGAGCATGTACTGTTTCATTCGCTCCATCCCTCGAATGGGTCGCGATCTTGTGTTCCGTGCGGCGGCCTTTCGTCGAGGAAGTCGGGTGGTACGTCGGCGCCCTTAAGTGCAGCGAAGAAGTCGTCCCAAGTCGCTGGTTTGCGCGACAAAATCACGTCGCCAGTTTCCTTGTCTTGGCGGATGAAAACTTCCTTGGTATCGAAGCGATAGGCCGCAGGCAAGCGTACCGCCTGGCTGCGGCCGTTAGTGAACAGTTTGGCTACTTGGCTCATGGTCGTATCCTCTTGCGCATTTGGATGGGTATGGGGCGTCTCTGAAAGTAGCAAGTTAGAGGAAGCCCTGGGAGGTTAGAGTTTAAGTCTAACACTGAGATATATCAAGGTATATGCCTGATAACGTGGGCACAAACCGCGCCTGCATATCGTTTAACATAATATAAATTATACGCAATATATGGGTATGCAAAAACTATTAGTAATACTTATATTACAATGCGATATAAACTGTTCCTCAAGTAACTTATTAAATTATTTTCAGGTTTTGCAAACGCTCTATTTCACTCTTCGGAAGTCGCAGAAGGTTCTCCAAAACCTCCTGGGTATGTTGCCCGAGCATTGGCGGTGCAGCTTGTTTTTGAATCGGTGTCCCGGACATCCTGATGGGATTGGCGACACCCGGAACCGTGCCCGCCTGATCATGTGGCAGCGATAATTTGAGCCCGCGCGCGACCACCTGCGGGCCGGCAAATACCTGTTCGAGATTGTTGATCGGGCCACTTGGAATGCCGAGCGTATCGAGGACGCGCAGCCAGTCGTCGCGGTCACGGGTCATCAGGACTTCCTGCAGTATGGGCACCAGGGTTTCGCGGTTCCTCACGCGCGCCTGATTGGTGGCGAATCGTTCGTCCCTGGCTAAATGTGCGACCCCTGCCTCATCACAAAAACGCGCATATTGCTCGTCGTTTCCCACTGCGAGTATCAAATGGCCATCCCGGCATGGGAAAACCTGATATGGAACAATGTTTTGGTGTGCATTTCCCATTCTTCCAGGCGCTTTTCCTGAAACCAGATAATTCAGGTTCATGTTCCCTAGCATGGCAACCTGGCAATCCAGAAGCGCCATGTCGATGTATTGCCCCTCCCCTGTTTGCGCGCGATGGTAAAGCGCGCCGAGGATGGCGATAGTGCTGTAAAGGCCGGTGGTGATGTCGGCGATTGCCACCCCCACTTTCTGTGGTCCGCCGCCGGGAAGGTCGTCGCGCTCGCCGGTGATGCTCATCAGCCCGCCCATGCCCTGAATCATGAAGTCGTAACCGGCGCGATCCTTGTAGGGCCCGGTTTGCCCAAAGCCGGTGATCGAGCAATAGATCAGCTTGGGATGGGTTGCCGATAGGCTTTGGTAATCAAGCCCATAGCGCTGTAGCCCGCCAACTTTATAGTTTTCCAGCACGATGTCCGATTGTGCGGCAAGGCGGCGCACCAAGTCCTGCCCTTCCGGCTGGGTAATATCGATAGTGACCGATTTTTTGCCGCGATTGACTGAAAGGAAGTAGGCCGATTCGCTGGATTCGCTTCCCTCGGCATCTCTGGCAAAGGGCGGCCCCCACGAACGGGTATCGTCGCCGCGTCCGGGACGCTCGATCTTGATGACTTCCGCCCCCATGTCGGCCAGCGTCTGGCTCGCCCACGGGCCAGCCAAGACCCGCGTCAGGTCGAGTACGCGAATTCCCTCCAGGATTTGTTGCGCCATGGTTGTCTACTGTTTGCGCGTGGCGCCCTTGCCGATGAATCGCTTCAGCCAGGCGAAATATTCGCGGTACCACAACAGCGAATTCTGCGGTTTGAGGATCCAGTGATTCTCGTCGGGGAAGAACACCAGCCGCGTCGCGACGTCCTTGGACTTGAGGGTGTTGTAATAGGCCAGCCCCTGCGAATCCGGTACGCGGTAATCGAGCAGGCCATGGATTACCAGCGTGGGCGTTTGCATCGCGGCTGCAAATGCGCGCGGATTCTGTGCGTCCACTTTTTTGGGATTGTCCCAGTAAAAGGCGCCCAGTTCCTTGGGGTGCCAGTAATAGGCGTCGTCCGAGAACATGCCGACCCAGTCGAAACAACCGGCGTGGCAGATATACGTCTTGTAGCGATCTCCCTTTTTGCGGGGATGCCCGTTCATCCACGCAACCATGTAGCCGCCGTAACTGCCGCCGGTTGCGGCTAGGCGCTCGGCATCGACATATCCCTGCTTGAGCATGAAATCGGTGCCGGCCTCGATGTCGGCGTGTTCTTTCGCTCCCCAGTTACAGTCGATCGACTCGAGGAAATTCTGCCCCCAGCTCGACGACCCGTGGTAGTTCACGCACACGACGATATATCCCTGCGCGGCGAACACCTGATTGTTCCAGCGGAAGTGAAAATTGTCGCCCCAGTTCGAATGCGGTCCGCCGTGGATGTTGTGAATGAGGGGATATTTCTTGCGTTCATCGAAATCGGGCGGATAGATCGCCCACATCTGCACGCTTTCGTTGTTCCAGCCGCGGATAGTGAATTCCCTGACCTTGCCGGTCTTGAATCCCGCCATCAGTTTGTCATTGATGCTTTCGATGCCGCGCTCGCCCGCGCCATCGGCGCCAATTGCATAAACCGCGGGCGCCCTGGACATTTCACTGCGCACAAATACCGCCGTATCGCCGGCCACATCAAAATCGGTGACGGTTCCGCCCTTGGCAATCACCACCGGAGTTTTCTTGTTGATGGCCAGGCGGTAGAGGTGCGCGCGCGCATTGTCCTCGGAGGTGAAGTAAACCGATTGGCTGTCCTCAGACCAGACCAGCGGCGCATGCACCGCCTGATCCCATGTGCCGGTGAGGGTTTTGAGTTTGCCGGATTCGCGTTCGAGCAGCGCCAGTTTTTCCTGGGCGACCGGGCTTTTGCGCAGGTTGCGCGTGATGAGGGCGATCGACTTTCCGTCGGGTGAATAGCTCGGCGAGTCGTGGTCGAGCGGCGATTTTCCGGTAAGCGTTTTGAATCTGCGGCTTTTCACCTGGATGCTGACGAGGTGCTGCTCGTGGTCGAAGCGCTTTACTTCCGCCGGGTCGAATACGAAGGCGATCTCATTGCCGTCGGGAGAAATGTCGTAATGTCTGGCTGAGGTATCGGCCTGCGGTAACTCGTATTTTGTACCGGCGAACAAATCGCGCGGCGCGCCGCCGTTTACATCGGCCACAAACAGGTGCGGCACGCGGCCGTCGGACAGCCAGTGATCCCAGAAGCGATACGCCGCATGCTCGACAACATGCGCCTTGACCTTGGACTCCTTGTGCGCCTTGTAACGTTTTTCCTGTTCCTTGAGGTTGGTGGTCTTGGGCCAAACCCAGGAAATGAAAGCCAGCCGTTTTGAATCGGGAAACCACTTGATGCCCGATACGCCCGTCGCAAGATGGGTCAGGCGCCGCGCCTCACCGCCGTCCGGCGCGATCAGATAAATCTGCGGCTCGTCATCCTTCCTGCCGCCCTCCTCCCGTTTGGCCACGAAGGCAATCGTCTTGCCATCGGGAGACCACTTCGGCTCGCCATCTTTCTCGCCGCATGCGGTGAGCTGGCGCGGTTTGCCGCCGAAGGTGGATAGCAGCCACAGCAGCGATTGGCCCTTGTTTTCCTTCATATCGAAGGAGGTGACGGAAACGCACGCCTGCGAGCCATCCGGAGAAAGTGCGGGTTGCGCAGGGCGCTTCATCTTCCAGAGGTCATCCGCCGTGATCAGTTTTTTTGCCATTGTTATCCTCTTGGAATGCGCAGCAGGTAAAAGAAACGCACCGCTGCTTTTCGGTGCGCCGTAGTATTGTAGCGTCAGATATCGTTTCGTTGCCTTCTTGCCATGTCCTGTAAACTCTCGCCATTCAATTTGCACTCGGCATACTCATGAAACCGCAAACGCCCAAACCGCAATTTAGCTGGGAAGATCCCCTGCTTCTGGAAAGTCAGCTTGGCGAAGACGAGCGCATGGTGCGCGACAGCGCGCGCGCCTATTGCCAGGAGCAACTCCTGCCGCGCGTGATCGAGGCCAACCGGCACGAGCATTTTCATCGCGAAATCATGAACGAGATGGGGGCGCTTGGCTTTCTCGGCTCGACCATCGAAGGTTATGGCTGTGCCGGCGTCAACCACGTGTGCTACGGCCTGATCGCGCGCGAAGTCGAACGCGTCGATTCCGGCTATCGATCCGCCATGAGCGTGCAGTCTTCGCTGGTGATGCACCCCATCCACGCCTATGGCACCGATGCCCAGCGCGACAAATACCTTCCCAGACTCGCCACCGGTGAATGGGTCGGCTGCTTCGGACTGACCGAACCGAACGCCGGCTCGGACCCGGCGTCAATGCTGTCGCGCGCGCGCAAAGTGGATGGCGGCTACCGGCTGCATGGCAGCAAAATGTGGATCACCAATTCTCCCATAGCGGACGTGCTGATCGTCTGGGCAAAGGATGACGATGGCGAAATTCGCGGTTTCATTCTGGAGAAAGGCATGTCCGGACTTTCCGCGCCGAAAATAGAAGGTAAATTCTCCTTGCGGGCTTCAGTGACGGGCGAGATCGTTATGGACGATGTTTTCGTACCCGAGGAAAATCTGCTGCCGAATGTGAAGGGACTGAAAGGGCCGTTCGGCTGTCTCAACAAGGCGCGTTACGGCATCAGCTGGGGCGCGCTCGGCGCTGCGGAATTCTGCTGGTTTGCCGCGCGACAATACACCCTTGATCGCAGGCAGTTCGGGCGCCCGCTTGCGGCCACGCAACTGGTGCAACTCAAGCTCGCCAACATGCAGACCGAAATCACCCTGGGGCTTCAGGCGGTGCTGCGCGTCGGGAGATTGCTGGATGAAGGGCGCGCGACACCGGAAATGATTTCACTGGTCAAGCGCAACTCGTGCGGCAAGGCGCTCGACATCGCGCGCGTGGCGCGCGACATGCACGGCGGCAACGGAATCGCCGACGAATATCATGTCATTCGTCATGTCATGAACCTCGAAGCAGTCAACACCTACGAAGGCACGCACGATGTGCATGCGCTGATATTGGGAAGGGCGCAGACGGGGATTCAGGCCTTCAGTTGAAATGACTCAGAGCTTGTTACTCCTGTAGCAAGGCAGATCTGCTGTGCGTAGGAGACCGATTTATCGGGCGATTCGAAAGTTTGCTATCGTGGCTATCGCCCGATAAATCGGGCTCCTACAACGGAGCGTTCGTTCCAGCAGCCTGGCCCAGGTGAGCGAGCACGCGGCGCCGCAAGCGGCTCGCGCAGCAGCTTTTTCAACGAACCATCACTGGACGCTGTCATCCAGGACAATACCCTGCGGTATCGACATCGTTTCGATGCCCTCCTCCTGCAGTTCCTCGACCACCTCCTGCGTCGCAATTCCGCGAATATTGCGGTGATGCTCTTCGCCGTAATGCATTTTGCGCGCGGTTTCGGCGAACGCAGCGCCGACATTCTCGGTATTGGCGAACAGGAATTCCTTGAACTGGCGCATGACCATTTCCTGCGTCCCCAGATACGCCTGCTGTTCCGGCACGGCAGTGTGGCTGGCTTCATGGCTGCTATGGCCAAGGTTGAGCCGCGGCGCCGACATGCCTTTTTCGACATGCAGATCACCGCATACCGGGCAAGCCACCATCCCATGCAATTGCTGCTTTTCGAAATCAACTGACGAAGCAAACCAGCCCTCGAAAGGGTGGCCATGCGAGCAGGCAAGATTGAATACGATCATTTACGGTTTACCTTTGTTTCCATCTCATCTAGCAATTTGGGTGCCATCTTGCGGAATTCAATCGCTCAACGTTTTGCATTGGAAAAAAGCTTACGCAGCTCGTTCTTTTGCACCTTTCCCATGGTGTTGCGCGGCAGTTCGTCAAGAAAGAACACCTGTTTGGGTACCTTGAAGTTGGCCAACTGTTTTCTCAACGCAGTCAGAATCGTGCCTTCGGTGAGTCCGGTTTGGCCCTTTTCCGGCACCACCACCGCCGTTACCGCTTCGCCGAAATCGGGGTGAGGCACACCGATCACGGCGGATTCGCCGACACCCGGCATATCGTCAATGAGCAGCTCGATTTCCTTAGGGTATACGTTATATCCGCCACTTATGACCAAATCTTTAGACCTGCCGGCAATAGAAAGATAGCCGCGCGCATCGAAACAGCCCATGTCGCCGGTCCGGAAATAGCCGTCCGGCGTGAATTCTTCCTTGTTTTTTTCCGGCATACGCCAGTAGCCCGACAGCACGTTATCACCCTTGACCTGAACATGACCGATCTCTCCAGCCGAAAGCACGCAATCGTCATCACCGACCACGCGCACTTGCACGCCCGGCAGAGGAAATCCGACGGTGCCGGCGATACGCTCGCCATCGAGCGGATTGGAGGTGAGCATGCAGGTTTCGGTCATGCCATAGCGTTCGAGAATGGTAAAGCCGCTGCGTTGCCGGAATTCGTTGAACGTTTCCGGAAGCAGCGGAGCCGAGCCGGCAATGAACAGCCGCATAGTGCGGCAGGCTTGCGCATTGAACGACTCTTCTCCCAACAGGCGCACATAGTGCGTCGGCACGCCCATGAATACGGTGGCGCGCGGCAAGTCGCGCACGACCGCCCTGGCGTCGAACTTGTGGTGAAAAATCATGCTCGAGCCATTCAGCAGCACGCAATGGCATGCCACGAACAGGCCGTGAACATGGAACAGCGGCAGCACATGCAGCAGTATGTCGTGCGGCTGGAAACCCCAATACGTATGCAGCGTGAGCGCGTTGGACGAAAGATTCCCGTGCGTGATCATGGCGCCCTTGGCGCGCCCGGTGGTGCCCGAAGTGTAGAGGATGGCAGCCAGATCATCGGGCGCATTGTTCGCAGTTGTAAAAGTGGCGCGCACTGCTGCAGCAGCTTCGATCAGCGTCCCCTTCCCGCCGTCGTCGAGCGTAAACAGATGCACGATGCCGAGGCGCCCGGCAAGCGGCGCGAGCCAGAGCAGAGATTTGGGCTGCGCCACCACCACCCTGGGTTCGGCATTTTCGAGAAAATAGCTCACCTCGCCGGCCTGGTAAGCGCTGTTGAGCGGCAGATAAACCAGCCCCGCGCGCAGGCACGCAAGATAGAGAAACAGCGCCTGCGGGGACTTTTCCACCTGCACCGCCACACGCTCGCCGCGCGCCACGCCAAGCCCGGCCAGAAAGGTCGCCAGCCGCGCAGTCTCGCGTTCGAGGTCGGCATAGTTGTAACGCTCACCGCTATCGGTTTCGAGAAAAAGCGCATTGCGATCCGCCAGAAAGCGCGAGGCAAAAAGTGCGTAAAGATTGGCGTTCATGATTGTTGTTTACTATTGAATTTCGTTTCTGTCACTGACTTCAATAAGCTCGTGTCCTATTGATATTTGCGAAAATTGACTACAAGGTGCACGCCCTCTCCCCCTGCCCCTCTTCCGCACGCGGGAGAGGGGTGTAGCAGGGAATTCGCGCAGCAAGCTGCGCGCCTGCGGAACGGTCGCCCAATGCATCGGGCGACGCGCCCTGCAAGGGGCCGACAGGCCGGGAGAGGGGAAATGTGTCAGGCATTTTTTTAAGAATCTCAGTAAGACAACAATCCGATGCGCAGTTCTTCGTCAGCGACGCCGGCTTTGCGGTAATCGCCGAATTCCGTTTTGGTTGCGACATTTTCGCCGAGAATGCTTGCAATCGCGCTGCCCGGCAGCAACTGGATCTCGCCGCCATATAACAGCGCCACCTTGTCGGCAGGCGCAGCAAAGGCCACATAAACGCCACCGCCCGCCTTGCGTAATACTGTGGTTCTCAAACCTCGTTCGCGCAGTGCCGCGAAAGCCAGGCTGAGATCGGCAAGAAATTCCGAGAGAAGCAGTTTTTCATCATCGAGACTGGTCGCATGCGTATCGCAGTCGAGCAGCAACATGACCGGCCGCGAAGAAGAACCTGCAGCCAACTGCCACGCCAGATCGGCCAATTGCCAGGCGCGCGCTGCACGCAGGGGCTTGCCGCCGATGAATCCGAGCACATCGTGCTCGACCTCATCGTAGTGCGCTTCTCCCTTCACCACACCATGCAGCTCATATACGCAATATTGTTCGAGAAACAGCTTGTCGAGATCGCGGCGCAGCAACAACTCTCCCTGGAAAACATCGGCAGCCTTGCCAAGACGTTCCTTGAGCCTGCCATGACGGAGGGCTGGCGCTTCTTCATTAGACACTTCGCTCAACGCAACGCGCAGCAGTAATCCAAGCTCATTCACGTTGCCGCACATGCGATTGCGCTCCGACGCCTTGGCCCGCGCCTGCGCGCCTATCGCGGAATCGGCCATGGCGCGAAACATTTCGTCTAGCGCGCTCGTGCCCGCAGCCTGCGCCAGAATCGATGGCCCGGACATCGCCAGCACCGTATCTGGCGAAAAAATCCGCACGCACGCGAGGTGCGCGAGCATGCTTGCCCCGCCAAAGCAATTGTTGCCGAGAACCGAAATCATGGATGCGCCCGACATCGCGGTTGCCAATGCCGCACTGAACATCGTACGAAAAGCACCCAGCGCGGGCAATCCCTCGGAGAGCCGTGCGCCCGCCGAATCGAGAAAAAGTATCAGAGGTGTTTTTTCGAACGCGACAATGCGCAGCAACTTTTCCAGCGCTGCGCATTCCTTCGCGCCCAGCGAACCGCTCGCGATGCGGTTTTCCACCAGCGCAATGCACAGCGGCCTGCCGTCGATCATGCCGCGCCCGAGCGTGAGATTGCCGGCGGGCTCGCCTTGCGGCTCGAAGCGCGTTTCTTCCTTAAGCGCTGAAAGTAACACTTGTGCAGAAAAAACGGTTGGGTTGGAGGGGGAAGTCACTTTGCTTGCCGAATGTAAACCAATGGCCGCCATCATAACGCACTGACTTGCTATGAGTTTGAGAGAGGATCCTCTACATCGAGCGCCTTCGCCAGCACCTGCGCGACATGCATCGCTTCGCGCCTTGACCCACCGGCAATCTGGTGACGGCAACTGGCGCCGTCCGCGACGATTAGAGTGTCTTCTGTAGCGTTTCGTACGGCGGGTAGCAGATCCGCCTCACCCATTTTAAGCGACACATCGTAGTGCTCGGCTTCAAAGCCGAATGCGCCTGCCATGCCACAGCAAGCCGATTCGACTGTTTCGACTTTCATTCCCGGGATCCATCCGAGCACCTCCTGCACCGGTGTGAAGACATCAAAGGCTTTTTGGTGGCAGTGGCCATGCAGCAATACCTGCTGCACGGGAAGCGCTTTCAGTTTGAGATCGAGCCGTCCGGCACGCTTTTCCTTGACCAGGAATTCCTCGAACAGCAGGGTGTTGTTAGCCAGGGCTTCGGTCTCCGCGCCGGGAAGCAGGGAAAGAAATTCGTCGCGCAGCGTGAGCAGGCACGAGGGTTCGAGACCGACGATGGGCACGCCGCGTTCGACCCAGGGTCCGAGTGCGGCGAGCGTGCGGCGCGCTTCGTGTTTTGCCTGATCCATCAGGCCCGTCGCCAGGAAAGTGCGCCCGCAGCAGAGCGGGCGGCTATCGTTCGCGGCGCGCGCGACGTGGACGGCATAACCGGCGTTTTCAAGGACCTTTCTCGCCGCGCGCAAATTGTCGGGTTCGAAGTAATTGTTGAAGGTGTCGGCTAAAAGAACGACTTGTTTGCCGGGTTCCTGTCTGCGTGTAGTGGTTCCCCTCCCGCACGCGGGAGAGGGGAGCCAGATGGCAGACTTTGCTCTGCGGCATGTTCCACATTGATTTTCGAAAAGGTATCGCTGCGCCATCTTGGCAAGGTGCGCTTCGCCGATATTCCTGCCAGCTTCTCGGCGAGCCACGCGAGCCCGGGGATTGTGTCGCGCGCATTGGCGAGCCACGGCAGGTGTGCCGCCCACGGTGCGTAGCGCGGTAAATAGCCGACCAGTTTGTCACGTAAGGAATGGCCATGGCGCTGTTTGTAATGATGAAGAAACTCGATCTTCATCTTTGCCATGTCAACGCCGGTCGGACATTCGCGCTTGCAGCCCTTGCAGCTTACGCACAGGTCCATCGCTCCATGTACCGCGTCTGACGTGAACGCATCGGCGCCAAGCTGTCCCGATAGCGCAAGGCGAAGCGTGTTCGCGCGCCCGCGCGTGAGGTGCTGCTCGTCGCGCGTGGCGCGGAAACTCGGACACATCGATCCCGCATCGAACTTGCGGCAATGGCCGTTGTTGTTGCACATCTCGACCGCCTTGTCGAAACCGCCCCACGCGCGCCAGTCGAGAATGGTTTCGACTTTCCCGGACTGATACCCAGGGGGAAAGCGGAACAGTGAACGGTCATCCTGGCGAGAAGGATTGACGATCTTGCCCGGATTCATGAGGCCTTTGGGGTCGAACCATGACTTGATCTCGGCCAGCGCCGCAGTCAGCCGCGGGCCGAAGAAGGGCGCGATCCATTCCGAGCGCACCAGGCCGTCGCCGTGCTCTCCCGAGTAAGCGCCCTTGTATTCGCGCACCAGTTGCGCGGTTTCCTCGGCAATGAGGCGCATTTTATGTGCGCCGTCGGCACGCATGTTCAGGATCGGCCTGACGTGCAGGCATCCCACCGACGCATGGGCGTACCAGGTGCCTTCCGTTCCGTGTTTGTGAAATACTTCGGTGAGACGACGCGTGTATTCGGCAAGATGCTCGAGCGGCACGGCGCAATCCTCGATGAAGCTGACGGGTTTGCCGTCGCCCTTCATGGACATCATGATATTGAGGCCGGCCTTGCGCACTTCCCACACGGCTTTTTGCATGGCGGCATCGGGGATTTCCGCTACGCCGCCGGGGAAACCCAGTTCGCCCATGAGCTCGCCAAGTTGTTTGAGTTTTGCCAATTGCACGCTTTGATCTTCGCCGGCAAACTCCACCAGCAGCACACAGTCCGGTTCGCCTTTCAGGAAGCTGTCCACGGTACGTTTGAAAGCGGCAATCCTGCGCGACAGGTCGAGCATGGTGCGGTCCACCAGCTCGACGGCGCACGGTTGCAGCTTGACGATATGCTGCGCGGCATCCATGGCGTCATAGAAACGCGGGAAGTGGCAAATGCCCAGCGTCTTGTGTTTGGGCAACGGGATGAGGTCGAGATGGATGCGTTCGAAATAGGCGAGCGTGCCTTCGCTGCCTACCAGCAGTTTGGCGAGATTCAGCGTTTCGGGAGCGAGGCAGTCGAGGTTGTAACCCGCGACGCGACGCTGCACCCTGGGAAAGCGCGCCGCAATTTCATCTTTTTCGCGCGCCCACAGTGCGCCTGCGCGCGCGGCGATGTCGCTCGCAAGGACGCCCGAAGCGCTGTGTGCAGGCGCAATATCCACCGCGCCGAAAAATCCACGCTGACCGGTCGGCAGCCACGCGTCGATGCCGCCGACGCAATGCACCATGTTGCCGTAAGCCAGCGAGCGCGAGCCGCAGGAATTGTTGCCGGCCATGCCGCCGAGGGTGGCCTGCGCCGACGTGGAGACATCGACGGGAAACCACAGGCCGTGTTGCTTCAATTGCGCATTGAGCCGATCGAGCACCATGCCGGGTTCGACTATGGCGCGCCGCTTCTCGACATCCAGGGTGACCAGCCGGTTCAGATATTTGCTGTGATCGACCACCAGCGCCGCGCCCACGGTCTGGCCGCACTGCGACGTCCCTGCGCCGCGCGGAAGGATGGGAACGCCCGCTTCCGCGGCAATTTGCAGAGCAACAAGGGCAGCATCGGGTGTGCGCGGCACGGCCACGCCGACAGGCATGATCTGGTAGATCGAGGCATCGGTCGCGTAGCGTCCGCGGCTTGCGATGTCGAACAGAATTTCACCGTCCACCTCGCGGCGCAGCCGCCCGGAAAACTCCCGGGACTCGCGCACTTGGGTGACGACAGTTGTCGCGTTCATGTCGGCATGGGAAATCGTTTCCTGCTGGGGTGCATTCAGGGTATCAAAACACGCTACACGCAGGCTTGATTTTCCTCCTTGTACGAATCGCGATTTTGGATTAGCGTACCTTGACTTTTCCCTGCAAGGAACTTTCATGTCATATAAGAGCGGACGCCACTTTCTGCAGATACCCGGCCCGACCAACGTTCCGGATCGCATACTGCGCGCCATCGACCACGCGACGCTCGATCATCGTGGCCCGGCATTCCAGTCCCTCGCAAGGGAGGTTCTCGACGGCATACGCGATATTTTTCAGACACGCCAGCCGGTGATTATTTACCCGTCGTCGGGAACCGGCGCCTGGGAAGCCGCGCTGACAAACACCCTGTCGCAGGGAGACAAAGTTCTGATGGCCGAGACCGGGCAGTTTTCCAGCCTGTGGCGCAGAATGGCTACCAAACTCGGCTTGCAGACCGATTTTATTCCCGGAGACTGGCGTCATGGCGCAGACCACGCCGCAATCGAAGCGCGCCTGCGCGCCGATACGGGACACGCCATCAAGGCCGTATGCATGGTTCACAACGAAACCTCGACCGGATGTATCAGCCACATCCCGCTCATGCGCAAGGCGCTGGATAGTTGCGGCCACCCTGCCCTGCTGATGGTCGATACCATTTCGTCGCTCGCCTCGATGGAATACAAGCACGACGAATGGGGCATCGATGTCGCTATAGGCGGGTCGCAAAAGGGTTTGATGCTGCCGCCCGGACTGTCTTTCAATGCCGTAAGCGAAAAGGCGCTTGCCGCCCACCAGCACGCGAAGCTCGGGCACGCATACTGGGACTGGTCGGACATGCTTGCCGCCAACAAGAACGGTTTTTTCCCCTATACACCCGCTACCAACCTCCTCTACGGCTTGCGCGAATCCATTCTGATGCTCAAGGAAGAAGGGCTGCAGAATATTTTTGCCCGTCATGAGCGGCATGCCGAAGCCACGCGTCGCGCGGTGCGCGCGTGGGGGTTGGAAATCCTGTGCATGGATGCCACGCAATACAGCGCCACTGTCACGGCGGTGCTTATTCCTTCTGGCCACGATGCGGATCGCCTGCGCGAAATGATTCTCGATAGTTTCGACATGTCGCTCGGCATGGGGCTGGGCAAGGTGGCCGGCAAGGCATTCCGCATCGGCCATCTCGGTGACTTCAACGACCTCACGCTGATGGCGACGCTTGCCGGCGTCGAAATGGGATTGCAGCTTGCCGGTATTCCTCACCGCAAGGGCGGCGCCGATGCCGCCATGTCTTATCTGGCTGAAATGGCAGCGGCAGCATCCGCACAACGCCGCGCCGCCTGATCCTGTCCAACCTCAGAGGAGAAAACATGTTTTTTCAACGCGCCATCTGCACTTTCGCACTCGTTCTTGCCGCTGCAATGCCGCATTCCGCCCTGGCGGCGGATGCATGGCCGGCCAAACCGATCAAGCTCGTCAACCCGTTCCCAGCGGGAGGCGGCACCGATGCCTTCGCGCGGCCGCTCGCGGCGAAGCTCACGCTGGCGCTCGGGCAAAGCGTGTATATCGAGAATCTGGGTGGCGCAGGAGGAACGGTAGGCGCCAGCGTGGCGGCCAAGGCCCCGGCCGATGGCTATACTTTTTTTGTCGGCGCTATTCATCACACCATCGCCGAATCGCTGTATCCCAGGCTTACCTACAACCTGGAAAAGGACTTTGTGCCGATCACGGTGCTCGCCTATGTTCCGAATGTGGTGGTGGTTCACCCCAAGCACAATTTCAAGAGTCTCGCGGAACTGATCGCCTATGCCAAGGCCAATCCGGGGAAGCTGAATTATGGTTCGGCGGGAAGCGGCGCTTCGCATCACCTGGCAGCGGAGCTCTTCAAAATGCAGGCCGGTGTGGACATGCTGCATGTGCCATACAAGGGCATCGGCCCGATGATGCAGGACCTGATAGCAGGCAATATCGACCTGTGCTTTGACGGCATGGGCTCGTCGTCGCCGCAGATCAAGGGCGGCAAGATCGTGCCGCTCGCCGTGACCACGCTTACGCGCTCACCGGTGATCCCGGAAGTACCGACCATGGCCGAATTGGGTTTCAAAAACTACGAAATCACCACCTGGTATGCGCTCTGGGCGATCAAGGGCACGCCCAAAGAAATAGTTGACCGCATGTACAAGGAAACCGCCAAGGTGCTGGCCGATCCCGATGTCAAACGCATCTGGGCATCCCAGGGCGCGGAAGCGGGTGGACAGTCGCCAGCCGAATTCGAAGCCTTCGTGAAAACTGAAATCGCCAAGTGGGGAAAGGTTGTCAAAGACGCCGGGATCAAGATCGATTCCTGATATATTGCCGTTCAATGAGTTTTATTGATTAGTGGCGGAAGGAGTAACGATGGCGGACATCAAGGTAGAGCGCGCGCATGACCTGGGTATCAAGGGTGCGAAATCTGCCGCGGATCAAATGGTCGACAAGCTCGACAGGCAATTCGGCTTGACCTGTCGCTGGGAAGGCCACACGCTGCATTTCGACCGGCCCGGTGTGGCTGGGATGATGGTCATCACCGAAATCGACATGGTGATCGAGGTGAGACTGGGGTTTCTTCTCAAGGCCATGAAAGGCCCGATCGAACGCGCCGTCCACGAGCAGATCGACCAGGTGCTCACCAGTGAAACCCCGGCGAAGACGCAAGCGAAAGCTACAGCGAAAAAGGCGCCGGGTGGCCGGAATAAATCCGTCTGATGATTTCACTTTCACGTATCGCGACGGTGTCGAGAAACTCTTCCGCACCCTTCATGTGGCGAAAGGCATTGAAGCCGCGTTCGAGAAATTCCTGCAATTCCCCCAGTCCGGCCATATGCGCGGGTTTGCGCAACAGTTTCAGCGTCGTGTTAAAAAGTGTTTTTTTCGCGACGGCATCGAGTCGCATTCCGACTTCCCGTACCAGTTCGACCTGACGCATGCGCCGGCTTTCCGGTCCGCATTGGCGGAAAGCCTCCACATAACGCGCCTCGGACAGCGGCGCCTTGCCTTTCCCCGGTTGCATCATCGCAGCGAGTTCCTGGTCGAGTTCCTCCGAGAGCGCGTCGAGTTCAAGCGCCAACCCCACCATTTCGATCGCCGTTGCCGGGAGCAGCTTTACCAGCGTCGGGTAGATGCGCAGCATTTCGGCATCGCGCTTTGAAAAATCCTTGGGCGCATAAAGGTCATTTAGAAAAAAATCCACCGCGGGAAGATAGCGAGGCTGCGCGGCCAGATCGGCATAGGTGCGCGCCAGACGCGTGCTTTGCCACGCTTTCAGCGCCAGGAGTTGCCTCGCAAAAGCGTCATCGTGAATTCCGCTTCCGCGCATCGCCTGCAGGCGCGCGAGGTGCGAAAGCATTGCGTCGCGGGGAGATTCAGTCATGCCGGGTATGGATCCAAAAGAAGATTTGCGTCGCGGTTCCTCAAGTCATATTAGAGGAATGGCTCTATACAGATAGGCTATTCTAGCAACGCTGACAATTCCCAGGATACCAGTTGAATTCCCTGACCACCCCAATCGAAGTTGACGCTGTCAGTCTGGAAGATATTTTTGGCGGACTAAAAGTCTTTGCGGGCACGGCACCGGACCGCTTCGTGCGACTGCGCCAGCTTGATTCACTTGAACGTCTACTACGTGAGAATATCGACGCAATTGCCGATGCGATCGGCAAAGACTTCGGCAGCCGGTCGCGGCACGAGACCAGGTTGTTGGAAATCTTCCCCGCGCTTGAAGCGATTGCACATGCGAAACGGCATCTGAAAAGCTGGATGAAACCGCGGCGCGGCTGGGCATCGATGTGGTTCCTGCCCGCGCGCACGGAAATCCGTTATCAACCGCTGGGGGTGGTGGGAATCATCGTGCCGTGGAACTACCCCGTCCTGCTGGCGTTTGCGCCGCTCACCGGCGCCATTGCCGCGGGCAACCGCGCGATGATAAAAATGTCGGAGCTGGCGCCGCATACCGGAGAACTGCTGGCGAGTCTCGTGACCCGGTATCTCGGCGAAGACACGGTGGCAGTGATCAATGGCGGTTCCGCTACCGGCAAGGCATTCGCTGCGCTGCCTTTCGATCATCTGCTGTTTACCGGTTCGGGGGCGGTAGGCAGGCAGGTGATGCATGCTGCCGCTGAAAACCTCACGCCCATTACGCTCGAATTGGGTGGAAAATCTCCCGCCATTGTGGGAGAGGATTTCCCCATCGCACTGGCCGCGCAGAAAATTCTCTTCGGCAAGTGTCTCAATGCCGGACAGACGTGCATCGCCCCAGACTATGTGCTGCTGCCGCGCGACAAGATCAATGACTTTATGGAGGCGGCGCGCGCGGCGGTGGCAAAGCGCTATCCCACCCTCAAGGACAACCCGGATTACTCGGCTGTCGTCAACGCGCAGCATGTTCAAAGGCTCATGGCGTTGTGCGAAGATGCGCGCGACCAAGGCGCGCGCATTATGGAACTCAATCCCGCCGGCGAGAATCTGGCGGATTGCCGGAAAATCGCTCCCACGTTATTGACTCGGATTGGTGACAATATGCGTGTCATGCAGGAGGAAATTTTCGGCCCGCTGCTGCCTTTGGTGGGCTATGGTTCGATCGACGAGGCGATCGGGTATGTCAATGCGCGTCCTCATCCCCTGGCGCTCTACTTTTTCAGCCACGACCGCGCGAACATTGAACGCGTGCTCAACGAGACCGTGGCGGGAGGCGTCACCATCAACGAAACGATTTTGCACATTTCGCAGGAAACACTGCCTTTCGGCGGCGTGGGCGCAAGCGGCATGGGCCACTACCATGGCCGTTTCGGACTTGAGGCATTCTCGAAACAGAAGGCGGTGTTTCATCAGTCGCGTCTGAACGGTCTTGGCCTGTTCCACCCGCCCTTTGGCAGGCGTTTCGAAAATCTCCTCAAGCTGTTGCTCCGCTGACTGACATGTTTTCCTTATCGCGCCGCCGTTTCCTGAAAGCCGGTACCGCCGGTGTGGCAGTACTTTTTATTGCGCAGTGTCTGCAGCGCGAGGCCATGGCGCAAAGCACCTGGCGAGTGTTGAACGAAAAGTCGGCTGAACTGATTGCCGCGCTTGCGACGGTCATGCTGGAAGGCAGTCTTCCTGACCAAAAGGATGCACATCGCATTGCCATCGGTGAAGTGGTCGCTGCCATGGACCGTGCCATCGCCGGGCTTTCACCTGCGATTCAGGATGAGATACAGCAGCTCTTCAGCTTGCTCACTTTCGCGCCGACACGCGCGCTGCTTGCTGGTGTGTGGAAACCCTGGCCCGAAGCGAGTGCCGGCGATATCGAATCCTTCCTGCAAAGCTGGCGCAACAGCCGATTCATGCTGTTGCAAAGCGGCTACGAGGCGATCAGGCAGTTGCTGCAGGCGTGCTGGTATGGCAATCCGCTCTCCTGGGAAAAGATCGGTTACCCCGGCGTCCCACTTGCAAAGGAATTGGGAATTTAATCCATGCCCACTCTTCCCGATCCGATCAAGCTGGGCCTCGCGCGAGGCTGGAAGACCGTCGATGGCGCACGCCTTGCAACCAACATGACGATCGAGGCCGATGTCGTCATCGTCGGTAGCGGCGCGGGTGGCGGAACAGCAGCGGAAATTCTCGCGCGCGCGGGGCTCAAGGTGGTGATTGTCGAAGAAGGACCGCTGCTGAGTTCAACCGACTTTCGCATGCTGGAGCGCGAAGCCTATCCGCAGCTTTACCAGGAATCGGCCGGGCGCCAGACACAGGACAAAGCCATCACCATTCTGCAGGGGCGTTGTGTCGGCGGATCGACAACGGTGAACTGGACGTCGAGCTTCCGCACGCCGCAGCGTACGCTCGAGCATTGGCAGGCAACGCATGGCCTTGCAGACTATTCGTCTGAGGCCCTGGCGCCATGGTTCGAGATGATGGAGCGACGCCTCAACATTCTGCCCTGGCCACTGCCGCCCAACCGCAACAACGACATTCTGCGCGAAGGCTGCGAAAAGCTCGCCATCCCTGTTGCTGCCATCCGCCGTAACGTCAAAGGGTGCTGGAATCTCGGCTACTGCGGTATGGGTTGCCCCATCAATGCCAAGCTGTCGATGCTGGTGACTACCCTGCCCGCCGCACTCGATCTCGGCGCGACGCTGTTGTATCGCGCGCGCGCGGACAAGCTGCTGCACAGCAATGGCAGGATCACCGGCCTGAGCGCGATGGGCCTCGATGCATCAGGTTTCGCACCCGGCGGGCACCGTATCCGCATCACTGCAAAGCATTACGTGCTGGCCGGCGGTGCAATCAACACGCCTGCGCTGCTGCTCAGAAGCGGCGCGCCCGATCCGCATCTTACGTTGGGCAAAAGAACCTTTCTGCATCCCTCTGTCGTCTCGGCTGCGATCATGCCGGGCAAGGTGGAGGGTTTTTATGGCGCACCGCAGAGCATCTATTCCGATCATTTCCTGGATAGCCTCGCGCTCAATGGCCCGGCGGGATTCAAGCTTGAAGCCCCCCCCATACACCCCATTCTCGCGGCGATCACTTTGCAGGGGCACGGCAAGGCGCATCAGCAGTGGATGTCGCGTCTGCCTGAACTGCAAGTCGTGATTGCCTTGCTGCGCGACGGTTTCCATGCACAGAGCCGGGGCGGCAAAGTCGCGCTGCGCAGGGACGGCAGCGCGCTGCTCGATTACCCGCTCGACGACTATCTCTGGGAAGGCATACGGCGCGCCTACCTTGCGATGGCGGAAATCCAGTTTGCCGCGGGAGCGAAGATCGTCATGCCGCTGCATGCCGACGCCAAGCCGATGCGCAACTGGAAGACGGCTCGGCAGCATATCGAGACTCTGCCCATGCAGCCGCTGCGCGCGCGCGTGGTGAGCGCGCATGCCATGGGCGGCTGCGCGATGGGAGGGGATACGCACTCCTCGGTAATACGCGGCGACGGACGTCACCAGCAGATCGAGAATTTGTCTGTCTTCGACGGCTCGGCATTCCCGACCAGCATAGGCGCCAATCCGCAACTGTCGATTTACGCCATGGTGGCGCGCAATGCCAGCCGGCTCGCCGAACAGCTTACCGGCAAGCCGGCACCGACTATCGCCTGACAGACTCCATCACTTGTTGATCCTTGCAACCAGAACGCCCAGAATCAGAATCGCAATGGTATCGAGGGCGATCTGCTTGGTAACGAGATCCGCAGGCATGGGCTGCACGGCATAGTAAATGAGGTACATCGGTATGGTCGTCAACACTGCGATAGCGGCGCCGAAACGCAACCCCTGCCCCAGCCACGGCTTGTCCGCGCGACCCATGCGGTACACCCAAGTCAGGCCGATGCCGATGAGCAGATGCGCCAGCAGCATGAAGCCGAAGAAACCCTGTGCTTCTTGCTCGGGACGGAACAGGTTTGGCAGCCTGCCATAGTCGTCATGCAGCACAGTGCCGTGCACGACAAAACCCGCCAGCAACGCCGCGACCGACATCACGATTGCAGAAATCACGAATTTCCTGTCCATGCCATCACCCTCCTGTTTGTGAAAAGAATTGCTGCTCTGATGGTTATGCAACCGGAGCCTTGCTGTTTTTTACTTCGCGCCGCAATACCTTGCCGACGTTGCTCTTGGGTAGCTCGCGCCAGAATTCGACGCTTCGCGGTATTTTGTATCCGGTAAGCTGCTTTTTACAGTGATCGAGAACCTGTTCTTTGGTGAGGCCAGGATCTTTTTTTACGATCACCACGCGAACGGCCTCGCCCGATTTTTCATCGGGTGCGGCAACGGCGCAGACCTCGAGTACACCGGGATGCATGGCGACGACATCTTCGATTTCATTCGGGTAGACGTTGAAACCGGAGACCAGGATCATGTCTTTTTTACGATCGATGATTTTTACGAATCCCTGCTCATTCATGATGCCGATATCGCCGGTGCGGAACGCGCCATCGGCGGTCATGACCTGGGCGGTATCACCAGGCTTGTTCCAGTAACCGCGCATCACCTGCGGCCCGGCAATGCAGATTTCTCCGCTCTGACCAATTGGCAGTATGTTGCCCGCATCGTCGCGCAGAGTAATGACGGTCGAAGGAATCGGCAATCCGATGGTGCCGTTATATTCCGTGATGTCGGTGGGGTTGATGCATGCACCAGGCGAGGTTTCCGTCAGGCCGTAGGCTTCCATCAGCGGCTTGCCGGTCACCTGCTGCCAGCGCTCGGCAACCGCGCGCTGCACCGCCATGCCACCACCGAGCGCAACTTTCAGGTTGCTGAAATCGAGTTGCGCGAAACCCGGCGTATTGAGCAGTGCATTGAACAGCGTGTTCACGCCGGTAATGACCGAGAAGCGGTGCTTGCGCAGTTCCTCGACAAAACCCGGCATATCGCGCGGATTGGTGATGAGAACATTCTGCGCACCGAACTTCATGAAGGTCAGGCAGTTCCCTGTCAGGGAGAAGATGTGATACAGCGGCAGCGCCGTGATCACCACCTCCCTGCCTTCTGCAAGATGACTTCCGACCCATGCCGAGGTTTGCAACAGGTTGGCCACGATGTTGCCGTGTGTCAGCATCGCACCCTTGGGAACGCCTGTCGTTCCACCGGTGTATTGCAGAAAGGCGAGATCGTCACGCGACATCTCGGGAAGCGGACTGCCGCTTCCGCCGGTTAGCGCGGTGCTCCATTTAACTGCGCCCGCGATGTGCCATGCCGGCACCATTTTCTTCCGGTATTTGACGACCAGGTTGACGAGCAATGATTTCGGAAAGCCCAGCAGGTCGCCCAGTTGCGTCGTGATGATGTGCTTGACGGGCGCCTTGCCGAGAACCTGTTCGAGTGTCGTGGCGAAATTTTCCAGGATGACAATGGCTGTTGCACCGGAATCGACAAGCTGGTGTTCGAGTTCACGCGGCGTGTACAGGGGATTGGTGTTGACCACCACCAGGCCGGCGCGCAATGCGCCGAAAAGCGCCACCGGATACTGCAGGACGTTGGGCATCATGAGTGCAATGCGCTCGCCCTTCTCCATGCCGAGCCGCTGAAGATAGCTCGCGAAGCTGCGCGACAGGCGGTCGAGGTCGCTGTAACTCAGCGAATGCCCCATGCAGGTAAACGCAGGTCGTGAGCCAAACATCGCGCAACTGCGCGCCAGAATATCGTTGATCGAGGAAAATTCATCGATGCGGATTTCTGCGGGTACGCCAGGCGGATAGGATTTGAGCCAGATCTTTTCCAAGTCATTCCTCCCTCTGCTGCGCTGTATGTTCGCGCCAGGATGCTTTGCTTTATCTTACCCGAGATAGGCTGCTTCATACGGCAAACTTCACTGCAACTCCTTCCCCTCGGCGATGGGAAGGGCGGGATGGGCATGGTCATACGGCATAACCACACTTCAACTCCTTCCCCTCACCGAGGGGAAGGGCGGGATGGGCATGGTCATACGGCATAACCACACTTCAACTCCTTCCCCTCACCGAGGGGAAGGGCGGGATGGGGTCTCTAGGTACACCGCGCCGGGGGCAGCCAGGCGGCTACCTGCTTCTTTTATCGAGTAAGGCAACCAGATCCTTCGCGTTGCTCAGGATGACACTTGAAGCCGTGGTAAGAGGAAGGAGTCGATTAGTGTGATTGCTCTACGTTTGCAGCTTAGTCTTATGCATGTTTTGGATTTTTGGATGTTGGAACGTAGCATGTTTTTTTTCGAAAGGAGAGTAATCATGGCTGGAAAATTCAAGAAAGCCGCAGCAGCACCCGGCGGTGAACAGCTTGCCAAGCAAGTAATGGAATCCGCTCAGAAAATCTGGTTGGCCGGTTTAGGCGCCTTTACCAATTCGCAGGGCGGCAAGGTATTCGAGTCATTGGTGAAGCAAGGGCAGGAAATCGAAAAGAAGACACGGGCAATGGCCGGAAAGGCGATGGAATCCGCGAAAGCGCAGGCCGCCGATACCGTAAGCATGGCCGCGGGAAAATGGGACAAGCTTGAGCAGGTATTTGAAGCGCGCGTGCAGCGTTCGCTGCAGAGGCTGGGCGTTCTGACCAGCAGCGACATCGACAAGTTGTCGCGTCAGGTCGCCGAACTGACGCAGACGGTGCGCTCCCTGATAGCGGCAGAAAAACACACCGGGGCGCGTAGCGCAAAAAACACACCTGCCAAAACAAAGGCCACGGCAAAGAAGAGCACCAAGACGACAGCGAAACGCACGGTTTCCAGGAAGCCTCGCGCTGCCTGAAACCACCGCTTCAATCTCTGCATTCAAGCCCGCCCACCGCAAGGTAGTGCGGGCTTTTCTATTCGCGCGTGACGCGCTCGACCAGCTTGATATACGCTTTCATGGCATCATCCGCACTCGTGCCCTTGAGCTTGGACCAGGCGTCATATTTGGCTCTGCCGGTAAAATCCAGGAACCCCGGTTGTTCGCCTTTCACGTCGCCTTCGGTGGCCTGTTTGTAATTGGCGTAGAGCTTGAGTTTCATGTCGTTGCCGGGGTCGCTCTTGGCTTGTGTGACTGCCTTGGATGCGGCTTCAAACTGCTTTTTCAGATCGGGCATGGTTTACTCCGGTAGGTTGATCGAAGGTCACAATTGAAGTTACTCTAGCGAATTCATCAGCCGGCCGCAAATCTCCTGCGGCTTTACCACAAGGATTATCGTGACTTCTCGCGAACGCATTTCCGGTGTCGATACTGCATGGCTGCGTATGGAGCATCCGACCAATCTCATGATGATCGTCGGGGTGCTGATGTTCAAGGACAAGCTCGGCATCGAGCAAGTACGCAGGACGCTGGAGGGACGTTGGCTTACGTACGCGCGCTTCAAGCAGGCTGCAATACAGGATGTCACAGGCGCTTGGTGGCAAACCGATGCGGGATTCGACATCCGGCATCACCTGCGCAAAGTCAGACTCCCGCGCAAGGCGGACAAGAAGGAGTTGCAGAATCTGGTCAGCAGACTGTCGAGCGAAGGACTGGATTTCTCGCGCCCGTTGTGGGATTTTCATCTGGTCGAAAATTACAATGGCGGCAGCGCGCTCATTTCGCGAATTCATCACTGTTACGCGGATGGCATCGCGCTGATCGGGGTGATGCTCTCGTTGACCGGTAGTACGCCGCAGGAGAGTCTGCGCCTGCCAAAACCGGCAAAGACCCGCCCCGCCAAGGAGGACGACGATTTCCTTTCCTCCCTGCTCGGTCCGCTATCCGATGCCTGGAAGAACGCCACAAAATATTCCCGTGCCCTGCTTGACCAGGGGCTCGAAATCGCGCGCGATCCGGGTGTCGCGCGCGACCTCGCACAAAAAGGCATCAGGATCGCCGAGGAGATAGGCCGCCTCGCCATGATGGAAAGCGATACGCCAACGCGCTTCAAGGGCGCCCTGGGCAAACAAAAGCGCGTAGCTTGGGCGGAGCCGCTTCCGCTCGACGAAGTCAAGATCATCGGCAAGGCGCTCGGCTGCTCGGTAAATGACGTGCTGCTCTCGACCGCAGCCGGCGCACTGCGCGACTACCTCTCGGCAAAAGGCGATAAAACCGAAGGCGTGGAATTGCGTGTCGTCGTACCGGTTAACCTGCGCCCTGCCCACCAGTCGGGCCGGCTGGGAAACCAGTTCGGCCTGATATTTGTCGATCTGCCGGTCGGCATCGCCGATCCTTTGCAGCGCGTCAGGCAGGTGCGCGAACGCATGCAGGCGCTCAAAGGTTCGTATCAGCCGCTGGTTGCCCTGGTGCTGCTGCATGCGGTCGGCCTTGGGCCGAAAATGATCCAGGACCAGGTCAGCGGACTACTCGGACGCAATGCGAGCGCGGTGATGACCAATGTTCCCGGCCCTGCGCATCCGCTCTACTTCGCGGGGAAGGAAGTCGTCGAACAGGATTTCTGGGTGCCGCAGTCGGGGGGCATCGGCATGGGCGTCTCGATTCTGTCCTACAACGGCAAGGTGCAGTTCGGCATCATCACCGACAAAGGACTCGTCCCCGATCCGGAAAACATCATCGAGCGCTTTGGCGATGAATTCGAATCCCTGGTTTTTGCCACGCTGATGGGGCCGTATGGTCCCGAGTTCGAGGAGGAACTGGAAAGTGCGTTTGGTGAAGCGAAAAACTAAGGGTTGAAAATACCCAGGCGTTTCCGGAAAAAGGTTTAGCTCTTCAATTCACCTTTGGCTGGCTGCTGCACAAGAATTAGATTGGGCGCAGGATTCGCTTACGATCATGACCGACATCCAGAATTTCAGGATGTAATATTCAGTTACTGGATAGATTCAGTTCCAGCTAAAGCATAAGGTAGTTGATGAACAAATCCGCATCCGACCTCTTCATCGTTGATAACAGCGACGCCGACTGGAAAGTCCGCTCCTATCTGAAGGATTGGTGCGAGCTTTCCAGCGCCATCGACATTGCCACCGGCTATTTTGAAATTGGCGCACTACTGACACTTGAAGAAAAATGGCAAGCGGTTGACCGCATCCGCATCCTGATGGGCGACGAGGTATCGTTGCGCACCAAGCGTGCTTTCGCTCAGAGTCTAAAAAAAATCAACGAGCGGCTGGATTCAAGCCTTGAAAACGAGAAGTCCCAAAATGATTTTCTGAAAGGCGTACCGGCCATCGTCGAGGCCATCCGCAGCGGCAAAATTCAGTGCCGCGTATTTCGCAAGGACAAGTTTCACGCCAAAGCCTACCTGACCCACGGTCGCGCGGCGGTCATAGGCTCTTTCGGCCTGGTGGGTTCGTCCAACTTCACCTATCCCGGCCTTACCGACAACGTCGAACTTAACGTCCAGATACGCGGCACGGATGTCGGCCTGCTTCAGGAATGGTACGAGCGTCACTGGAATGAAGCGGAGGACGTCACACCTGATCTGCTCAGAACGCTCGAACGCCACACCCGCGAATACAGTCCATTCGAGGTTTGGGTCAAGGCACTCGACGAACTCATGCGCGGACAAGAGCTTACACCGGACGAATGGGATCGTGGTCAGTCCAAGGTATTTCCTATCCTTGCCAAGTACCAACAGGATGCTTACAAGAACCTTATCCAGATCGCCGACCGTTTTGGCTCGGCCTTCCTGTGCGACGGCGTCGGTCTCGGCAAGACATTCGTCGGCCTAATGTTGCTTGAGCGCATGGTGGTGCGCGAAGGCCGCCGCGTCGTTTTGTTTGCGCCAAAGGCCGCGCGGGAAGATGTATGGGAGCGCCACATTCGTAAGTATCTGCCTCACCTGAACAGCGGCTTCGTTAATTTCGTCCTCTACAACCACACCGACTTGCAACGCAAAGGCCACTGGCCGCGCGATATGGAATTGACGCTGCGCGATGCCGACGTAGTGTTGATAGACGAAGCACATCACTTCCGCAACCCAGGCATCAAGGGCGAGGGCGAGAAGGAAGCCTCACGTTACCGAGTGCTCCAGCAATATCTGCAATTAGGTGATCGCCGCAAGCAACTGTTTCTCCTCACCGCAACGCCGATTAACAACACCATCCACGATTTTCGCCACATGATCGAACTGGCCGGGAACGAAACGATATTCGCCACGCAGTTAGGTATCCACAACCTGCGCTCACATTTCAACCAATTGGAAAAACATCTACTCGGCAAGATGCCGGATACCAGCCAGCTCGATCTGGAATTCGGCACCGAAATATTTGCTGCGGAACAGGCGCTGCGCACTGACCGCATCTTTGACGCCATCGTCGTCCAGCGCAGCCGTGGCTACGTCAAGGAAAGCCAGCTTCAGCAGGGTGCCAACGAAGCCCTGTTCCCCGAGCGCGAGGCGCCCAGCGTTATTGCTATAACCTCAAATCCACTTACGGCAAGCTGCTCACCGCCGTGGAAAAAGCTTTCAGCAAGGACAAACCCCTTTTCGTTCTGGGTATCTATTATCCGTTGAGTTACTGGAAAGGAAACGAGGCAGATTCGCAGATCAGTGCCTTCGACAAAAATCGTCAAAAGCAGGTGGTCACCCTTATCCGAACACTGTTTCTCAAGCGATTTGAAAGCTCTGCTCGCGCCTTCGAGAGTTCCTGCTGGCGGCTTCTTCAAAAATTGCTGGCTTGGATTACTGTCCACAGCCAGACCGACCATGACATGCGCCGCCTGGAGCGCTGGAAGATAAAGCACGGCGCACTCATCAATTACAGCCAATCCCACAACCACGAACTCTGGCCGGTCGACGCAGATGAAGATCAAGTCGAAGAGTTTCTCACCGAAGACCATCTCGCCGCCGTTGAACAACTGGACGCCGATCTCTACAAAATCGATGAAATCATTGACGACGCCTACGACGACCTCGATCAACTCGCCGAATTTCTGAACTTGCTCACCGGTGCAAAACCAGAGCGAGACGACAAGCTCAAGGCGCTCATCAAGCTGCTTAAGAACGATGCCGTGCTGAAAAAGGAAAAAGTCATCCTCTTCACTGAGTTCGCCGATACTGCCCGCTATCTGGAAGCGCAGCTTGCTCAGGCCGGCATCGAAGGCATTTGCCGCATTGACGGCGGCAGCAGCCAGAAACAGCGCAGCGATGTCATCCGCCGTTTCTCGCCTTATTACAACGAAAGCTCCTCCGCCGAACTTGCTGCCGAAGGCAAGCAAGAAATTCGAGTCCTTATCTCCACCGACGTGCTTTCAGAGGGTTTGAACCTGCAAGACGCCACTCGCCTTATCAACTATGACCTGCACTGGAACCCCGTGCGCCTGATGCAGCGCATCGGTCGCGTGGATCGGCGCATGAACCCGGACATCGAGGCGCGCATCATCGCCGACCACCCAGAGCGCAAGAAACTGCGCGGCAAGACCGCCTTCTGGAACTTCCTGCCGCCCACCGAACTGAATGTGTTGCTCGAACTTTTGCAGAAAGTTACTAAAAAGACTTTGGTCATCTCCCGCACCATGGGCATCGAAGGCCGCAAGCTGCTCACGCCGGACGACGAATTCGATCCGATCAAGGAAATCAACGAGCAATGCGACGGCCATCTTTCCGACACCGAAAGTCTGCGCCTGGAATACGAACGCCTGATGGCCGAGCACCCGGAGCTCGCGGGGCAACTGGCTGGCTTCCCCCTCAAGGTATTTTCCGGCAAGGCCAGCCCCAAGCCTGATAGCAGGGCTGTGTTCTTCTGCTACCGTATTCCTCGACCTGATTCCAACCTGCTCGATACGGAAACCGGCCAACCGCGCTGGTCAGATGAAGCCGGCCTCACCGTATGGGCATGCTTCGATCTGCAAACCGACAAGGCACTCACCGATGTGAGTTCCATTGCCACCCTGATCCGCTCCACTCCCGACACACCACGCAAGACGGACATCGAACACACCTCTCTTTCCGACCTGCGCAAGAAAGTCGAAAAACAACTCACCACTGAATTCCTGCGCCCCTTGCAGGCGCCTGTCGGCGTTGCGCCCGTCCTCAAATGCTGGATGGAGATGAACTGATCGTGAAAATTCCGACCTGTCGCTGCGCGGCATCGCCGTGATGCTGGATGCCGATATTGCCCGGCTCTACGCCGTGGAGACAAAGCGGCTCAATGAGCAAGTCAAACGCAACGCCGATCGGTTCCCGGAAGATTTTGCCTTTCGGCTTACCGCAGAAGAAAAGCAGCAGGTGGTCGCAAATTGCGACCACCTCGCCAACCTGAAATTCGCCAAGTCGCTGCCCTGGGCCTTCACCGAACACGGCGCGTTGATGGCCGCCAATGTGCTGAACAGCCAGGAAGCGGCCAAAATGAGCGTGTTCATCGTCCGCGCCTTTATCCGGCAACGCGAGGTGCTGACCACAAATGCCGCGATCCTGAAACGCCTTGCGGAAATCGACAAGTCCCTTCTGGTGCATGACAACGCCCTGCGCGACATCTATCAAAAGCTCTTGCCGCTTCTGCAACCGCCACCGGTCCCGCCAAAGCGGCGCATCGGTTTCATTGACTGACTGGGGTTGTTGTCATGCCAGTTCACGACCACCTGCGTTCCATCAGAAGTTTTCCTGAACTGGTAGGCTATCTTGAGAACGAACTCGACTGGCCGCTCCAGGAATATGGCTTCGACGAACTCACCTTTGAATACACCCCTGCCGAACTCGGCTTGAAGGAAGAAGATGCTGCCAGCATCAAGACCATCCACCAGTTGCGCCCGCTGGCCAACGCGCAGCCTTGGGGCATCTTCTTCGTCGAATTCGAGAACAAAAAACTGCCGGTCGTCGTGCTGCGCCGCATCCTCTCGCATTTAGCACTCAAGAAACGCGCCTCTGCCAACAAGGCATCCGCCCCGGCATGGCATGCCGAAGACTTGCTGTTCATCACCGCCTTTGGCGAAGACAATACCGACGCCCGCGAAATCGCCTTTGCCCATTTTCACCAGAACCCCGGCGACATGCCCACGCTGCATGTGCTGGGTTGGGATGGCGGCGACACACCGCTGAAACTGGCGAATGTGGATCATGTTTTGCGCGAACGTCTGCACTGGCCAGCAGATGAAAAAGACACCCAGGCATGGCGCGAAACCTGGAGCAAACCTTTCCGCCACCGTATCGGCCACGTCATTACCACCGCCAGCCTATTGGCGGAAGAACTCGCCAGCCTTGCACGCGGCATCCGCGACAAAGCCAAATTGTTGCTCAATGCCGAATCGGAAAAAGGCGAAATCACCAAACTCTACAAGGCCTTTCAAACCGCGCTGATACACGATCTCACGCCGGAAAGTTTCGCCGACACCTACGCCCAGACCATCACCTACGGCTTGCTCACCGCCGCCATCTCGCGCACCGATACCAGCGAAGGCCGCTACGGCACATTCGTTAAAGCCGATGACATCGCCGAAATGGTGCCCGTCACCAATCCCTTCCTCAAAGAAATGCTGCAAACCTTCCTCAAGGTGGGCGGGCGCAAAGGCGGCATAGACTTCGATGAGCTGGGCATTCAGGATGTAGTGGAACTGCTGCGCGGCGACGAGACCGATCTGCCCGCCATCCTGCGCGACTTCGGCAACAAAACCCGTGGCGAAGACCCGGTCATCCATTTCTATGAACACTTTCTCAGCGCCTACAACAAGAAGCTCAAAATTCAGCGCGGTGTCTTCTACACCCCGCAGCCCGTTGTCTCCTATATCGTGCGCAGTGTCCATGAACTGTTGCAAACCGAATTCGGTCTCGAAGACGGCCTCGCATCCACCGCCACTTGGGGCGAGATGCTGGCCTTGCACCCCTCTCCCAATTCTTCACTCCCTCTCCCTCGGGGAGAGGGCTGGGGTGAGGGTGGGGTTCAATCAGGATTCACCATCCCCGAAGGCACTTCCCCCGACAGCCCTTTCGTCACCATCCTCGACCCCGCCACGGGTACAGCTACCTTCTTGGTGGAAGTCATCAGCGTCATCCACCGCACCTTGATGGACAAGTGGAAGAAGCAGGGCATGAACGAATTGCAGCGGCTGGAAGCCTGGAACGATTACGTGCCGAAGCACCTGCTGCCGCGCCTCTATGGCTACGAGCTGATGATGGCGCCCTACGCCATCGCCCACATGAAAATCGGCCTCAAGCTCGCCGAGACCGGCTACCGCTTTGGCACTGAGGAACGCGCCCGCATCTACCTCACCAACGCTCTCGAACCATGGCAGAGGCAACTGAAGCTTCCTGACTTCGAGGCTCTCGCCCACGAAGCAACCGCCGTTAACGAAATAAAAAGGGAGAAGCGCTTCACCGTCGTCATTGGCAACCCGCCGTATTCAATCAACTCGTGCAACTTGCAGGAAAGCGCTGTCGCGTTTGTGGAGCCATTTCGCTATGTGGATGGAGTAAAAATTCAGGAACGCGGCGCACTAAAGTTCGAGACGATTCTTCAAGACGACTACGTGAAATTCTGGGGTCTAGGCATACGGATTCTCGAATCGACCCCAAGCGGAATTATCAGCATGATTTCCAACAATGGCTTTCTCACCAATCGAGTTCTGCGCGGGTTTCGCAAGACGCTCCTCAATCACTTCAATCGCCTTACCTTCTTCACCTTCACGGCAACCGAAGCAAAGGAGAAGTTTGTCCTGACGGCTCGCCCGATGACAATGTGTTCGACATCAATCAAGGCGTTGGCATCACCATCCTGCGCAAGACAGCCACTAGGCCTGCTACAAACACTGTCGAGCTCGCCAATTTATGGGGAAACCGAGGCTCAAAGTATCGGACGCTCGGCAACACCACCGTGTCAAAGACAAAGTTCCAAGAGCATCTGCCCAAACCGCCCTATTACACATTTGCCTTGGTTGAAGAGAAAATTGAAGACGAATATCGCTCGTTCGCAGCATTGGACGAAGCAATGCCTTTCAACAAGGCAGGCTTTGTAAGCGGCAGAGACGACTTCGCCGTAGACTTCGATTTTGAGCCATTGGAACTGCGCATCAGCGACTTTCTGAATCCAAACAACAGTGAATCCACTGTCAGGGAACGCTACTCAATCAAAGATGCCGGTGGCTATGCGTTGGCGAAGCGACGACAGCCAGCATTGGCCGCCAAGCTGAAGGCCAAGGAAGTCATCCAACGCGTTCAACACCGGCCGTTCGACTACCG